>ERZ1673746.26-NODE-26-length-228085-cov-14.662273_pt1 | contig 228085 bp, 211 predicted proteins | sample MGYA00580205_ERZ1673746 | MGnify/ENA primary metagenome ERZ1673746 (study PRJEB41218, sample SAMN15661771) | gut metagenome | host: Homo sapiens | place: Canada: London | collected 2015-08-20/2019-03-30 | study: EMG produced TPA metagenomics assembly of...
CCCTGCTCTCCAGCCCGGAGTTTACCACCAACGGAATGCTCCGCAAATGCTGGCGGCGCATCGGCGGTAAGGTGTATCTCTATAAGGGCGGCACGGAGGGCGCGGCCAACACAGGCAACGAGCCATACTCTGAGTTTTACGCCGCGCAGATCGCCGCCGCCATGGGCGTTCACGCGATCCACTATGGCTTATCCTGTTGGAAGGGCGTTCTCTGCTCCACCTGCGAGCTTTTTACCGACAAGGCGTATGCCTACCTCCCAATCGGACATCTCGTTTCTAAGGGCGGCATGGGGGCTGTCAGGACATATTACGAGAAGATGGGAGTCGAGTTTGTCAACGCACTGAACGAAATGCTGGTGTTTGATGCGGTGATCTGCAATGTGGATCGACATTTCGGGAACTTCGGCGTGATGGTCGATAACCGGACGAATACCATTGTCTCCCCCGCTCCACTGTTCGACCATGGCGATTCCCTCTTTAACTTTGCAGGCGCGGACGCCTGGACGAACGAGACCGCATTGGAGGAATATATCGAAACGCTGTACCCCAGCGTGTACGATGATTTTCTCGGCACAGCCAAGGCCGCACTGACGCCGGAGCTGCGCGAGAAGCTGCGGCATCTGCTGAACTTCAAGTTCAAGAAGCACTCGCGCTATAACCTGCCCGAAAATAGATTGCGGATGGTGGAACGGCAAGTGCAGCGAAGAGCGCAAAAGTTATTGGAACTGTAAAAATAAGCACGGTTACTGGAAATAGCAGTAACCGTGCTTATTTTTATGCGACAGCATTTGAATTGATTTTCTCTATGGTATTTCGAATTCCCATCCAAACTGTAAGATCTGTGAACACCTCCACGATGCTGCCGTGGTCGGTAAACGGCGCTTCCTGCAAAACGGACAGGTCTTTCATCATGCCGTTGTGGACGATGTACTCCACGATCTGATTTACGAAATAGATCTGTCGGCTATCGAGGCTGGCATCGTTCAGGTACTGCGCAAAAGCCTCCTTTGCCGCATTCATATCAAGCCCGACGATCTCCCGCACAAATTCACCCAGCGGCTTCTGGCCATACTCGGCCTCGTAATCCTGTTTTGTACCGACCTCGTTCCAGAGTGCTTTCTCCAGCGCCTGCACATCCTCCGCAGTCAAAGGAACATTACTCTTTAGCTTGGCAATAACGACGTCATTCATGTGCTGACGCACGTAGAACTCCGCTTTGGCCTTGTAGTTCTTCAGATCGTCGTTCTCCAGCTCAGATTCTTTCCAGTCCACAGACAGAATTTCGTCATCAAAATTCGTATCATAGTGCACTTTACTGACCGGAATATACTTGATGAGGTCACGCAGATTCTCCCGGATATGCTCAAATTCGTTGATTCCGGCAGTCTCCACATAGTCTGTATGCAAAATCCTGTCGATCAGCTCGGCTTGAGCCATGATCTCCGGGATATTCGCCACAGATGCAACGGCGGAAACTTTCTTAAACAGGTCGCTGCGGGCCTTGCTGTATTTCTTTCCGGCGAGATAGGCAAGCTCAATGCCATACATCAGCGCATCGAACCGCAGCGCCTTGGCATCGTCCTCTTCCGGTGTAATGAGCGGTGCAAGCTCCTGCCCCATGAGCAGGGTGTCCTCATAGGTCAGGGCATTGTAGCTGTCCGGTTCGGCATACCGCTCCACATATTTCAGGTGCTGTCGAACCGCAAAATTATCCTTGTTCAACTCCTGCACCTTGCGCACCATGTCCTCCACCAGCGTCTTGCGGAAGGCAATCAAGCCCGTCGTCTGATACGACAAGTCCTGTAATTTGAAGGCAATTTGGGCCTTCAGATGGAAGATCGCACCTTGCAGGGCGATCATATTGGCGGTGGGCCGTCCCTTGTTCATGCGAAAGAACTCAAAGTTGCCGCAGAAGTCGAAGATGTAGAACTTGTCCTTGTCCTTACCGTCCAGCAACCCCGGACACAGACGGGTGCCTCGCCCGATCATCTGCCAGAACTTTGCCTTGCTCATGACCTTCTTGAAAAACACCAGATTCAGCACTTCCGGCACGTCAATGCCGGTGTCCAGCATGTCCACGGAAATGGCGATTTGAGGCAGTTTCTTCGGGTCGGAAAACTCGTCAATGGCGCTTTGGGCATAGGTCATGTAGTTGTCGATGACCTTGGCAAAGCCGGGAAGATGCGGGTATTCCTGATTGAAAACCGAAAGGATCTTCTCTGCATGGGTGTGATTTTTTGCAAAGATGATGGTCTTGCCCAGTTTGTTGCCGTAGTCGATGGTCAAGCCGTGGGTCATCAGTGTGTTCAGCACCTGCCGGATGGTGTCCTCGTTGAAAATCCACTCATTCAGCGCCGACGATGCAATGCTGTCCGGCAGCTCGCCGTTTTCATCTTCAAAGGTATCTTCATAGGCCCGTTTGTCCGCGTCGGAAAGGTCATCATAGACGATGCCCTGTTCCATGAATTTCAGCTTCGTTTCCACGGACAGGAAGTCCACCAGATACCCGTCCTTCACCGCCTGCGCCAACTCATAGCCGTAGGTCGGTACGCCGTTTTCCAGCTCAAATATCTCATAGGTATTCTTGTCGATCTCATCCTTTGGCGTGGCCGTCAGTCCAACCAGCGGCGCGTCGAAATAATTGAAAATATCCCGGTATTTGTTATAAACCGAGCGGTGCGCTTCGTCGCAGATCACAAGGTCAAAGTGCCCGCAGGTGAAGAGTTTGCCCTCCTCGTCCTGTACACTGTCGATGACGTTGTACATGGTCTGATAGGTGGAAAATACGCAGTGCGCTGTGTAGTTATCCTTCTCCTCGCAGAGATTGGTAACGGAGAGATCGGGCAGCAGATTCACAAAGCTGCGCTTGGCCTGCGTGACCAGACTGTTGCGGTCAGCAAGGAAGAGAATATTTTTCACCCAACCATGCTGGAGCAGCACATCGCATAGGGCAATAACTGTTCTCGTTTTTCCGGAGCCGGTGGCCATGACCAGCAGCGCCTTGCGCCGGTTGCGTGCAAAGGCATCGCAGGCAGCTTTGATGGCGCCCTCCTGATAATAGCGTCCGGCTATCTTCTGATCCACCATGACATTTTTCAGGCTTGTCCGCATGGTCTGGAGATTGAACAGTTTTTCCAGATCCCGCTTGGAGTAGATAGCGGCACACTTGCGTTCGGGATAGATATTGTCCGTAATGCGGGTCTCAAAGCCATTGGTCAGGAAGATGACCGGGCGGCGGTGATACTTCTTCTCCAACAGGTCGGCGTAGAGCTTTGCCTGCTGGCGGCCCTTGGCTACGTCCACGCAGGTGCGCTTGGCCTCCACCACTGCCAACGGACGGCCGTCATCCCCGTAGAGCACATAGTCCGCATAGCCGACCTCGGACTTGTTTGGCATACCGGGCAGCTCCACCTCATTCAGCCAGTCCTTGCCCTCCGTCCAGCCTGCATCTGTGAGCATGGTATCGATATACAGCTTGCGGGTCTTGTATTCGGACAGGTCGAGGGGCTTGGGCACGTAGGTCTGCTGCTGCTCGGCTCGGCGGGCGGTGAGTTCCTCCTTCAGCGCAGCGTTCTCCGCCATCAGTGCGGCGAGCTCCACCTCCGGCGCTTCCTGCACCGGTGCGGCAGAAGCTTCACTTTCCTGCGTCAGCAGCGCAGGGTCGAAATGTCCCTCGGTGTAGTTCTCGCCGTAGCAATAGGCCACAAAATCCAGAAAGACATACAGGTTTTCCAGACACAGCGCCGCCTGCTCCTGGGTGATTTTCTTGCCGGTGTGGGCGGCGTTGTTGCCCATGCGTCGAATCAGGTCCATCCGCCGCCAGATGTCCGCGCCCACGATGTCCCGGAAGTCCTCGGTATTCATCAGACTGACCAACGTGTCCTGATAAGGCATGACCAGCGCCTTGTCCACGGAATACATCCACTTCACGGCGAATTCCATCGCCCTGCGGCAGTTCAACACGCAGGCGGAAGGGTCGATGGGCAGAATCCGCTCGGCGGAGACGGCAACAGGGGCGAAGGAGGAAAATTGTGGGGTGGAGAGGAATGTGTCAAAGTTGGTCATGATATTAACTCCTCAAGATTATCTATTGCAAGAACGATTATTCCGCATTACTTGTCCCGTCGTGTAAAGAATCTGGAATGTTGTTGCTACTCTTTGCTTGATGGATTCGAATTAACTCCTGCATTACACGCAAGACTTTTTTTGATGTGAGAATTTTGACTATTAAATCTTCGACTTCGTTACGACTGTTACATATCTGGATATATTTACCGTTTAATCCGATGTTTTCAGCGATACTCTCTTCTAAAGTAAACTGGACAGGGTAATGTGCAGTTCCATACTTCATAAAGAACATCCGATATCTATATTTTTCATAGCCAGAAGTGTACAGAAAACATTCAAATTTTTTCTCTTCTTCACCGCATTTTCCCAAGCTATCTTGAATATCAATGCGTTTTTCTGTTGTTATTGTCCCAATAGCCTCTGCCAATGATGTCTTTATTGATGTATACGATGTAACATGACCATCATACGCAACGATGCGTCCCCAAATTATATTCTGTGTGTCTTCTGGTAATTGCTCAAGAATTTCTTCAATGACCTTATCTGGAGCAGTCAAATCAACCTCAGAAAAATCCAACATACCGGCGAGATTAAGTGTTTTGCTCATGATAGTCCTCCTTGATTTCAAATGTGATTGGTAAGTGATCACTAATACTATGATTGGGGTGTTTATTTTTATCTAAAAGTGATACGTTAGCTGAGCCTGTGATGATTTTTAAATTTCCGTCAACAAATCGACTTCTCAAGGATGGGCGGATGATAACTTGGTCATATATATGCCAATAAGGATTAAATGTGTCGGCAGCGCTACGATAATATGTTCCATATGGCTCTTTGAAATCGCCCAAAAAATTCCACATTGGATTATAGAACATACGGAACTCTTTTCCTGCGATATTTCTCGATTCTCTCATGGCATCTTCATAAATAGGAATTCCATGGAAATATCGAGCGTTGACACAACTATTGTCGTATGGATTTATATTAAAATCTCCAACAATAATGGTATTTGTAGTATTCAATCCGTTTTCTAGTTTAAGTATATCATTAATAATTTGCTCAATAACAATCTCACGCCGACTCACATGATCTGAATAAATTTGACTATTTAAATGAACACAACAAAGTATAGTATCTCTTCCTATTACTTGAATGGACGCATAATCGGTTTGAAGTTGTGGTTCTATATGAAAATCTATTCTTCCTAAAATATGAATACGGTCACATCCCACCGTCGGGATATGCTCCATTATAACACCTGAATCATATAATAATCTTATTAAGTCATTGATATCGGCTGTATATTCAGCTAGAACGACAATAGAAATGCAGTTTTCAGTAATAAGATCACGAAGTATTGGATTGATATCAATGTTTTTGTGGGTATTCCAAAATAAATAATTCATTCCAATCACCCAAAATATTTCTGCATCAAACTATCAAATAACAACTGTGCTTCGTCCAACGCCTTCTGTATGGCAACTTTTGATTTGTCGGTCTGATTTACAAAAGCTGCAAATTGATTTTGCAGTTCCAATGGGACATCGAATACATGGCACTCTTTCAGCGCAAAAATCTTCAACTCTGCAAATGTTGTACCCGAGGCAATGCTGCTATAATCACTCATAATGCGGTCTTTGAGCGTATAAAGCAGGAATACAGGATTATAGCTATCGTCAATCGCATGAACCCATAAAACCCGCCCATCCTTGAAATAAAATGGCTTTTCCGTATTCACAACCCAAATACGCCCATCGGGACAAATGGAGGGCATCAACAAATCTCCTATATTGGGCGCACCGGTAGCTATACAGAGTTCTGCGTAGTGCTCCTTGGAAATAAACAGTTCAGGTGTAACTGTTTTTCCCTCTGCTAATGCTCCAATCTCGGTTCCACGGTAAAAGGGTATTCCAGATTCCTTTAAGTCTTCGACAAAAACACGCTTGCTTGACCCTACTTCTGCAATATCACCTAACCGTTTTGTCTTCCAGCCTTTCGAGTTAAGAACGCAATCCCCAAACAGTTCTACAAATCGGGATTTGACAAGCTCGTCCAGCTTTTGGAGCTGCTGCTGGCGAACGGAAATAATTGACTGGATTTTGCTCAACTCTGAAACGATTTTTTTCTGTTCTGTGATTGGACGTTGTGGAATAAGCATTTTCCGCATAGCCGCCTGTGTGAGTTTCTGGCGTGTCGCACCATTTACCAATTCTTCCGTATCGTAAAACATTAAGGAATAACAAAGGTAATCTACATCCACGTTGGCCATTGGCTTCAGAACATGGGCATGATTATTTACCCAACATTTTCCAGAAACTCGATAAGCAATTGGGCGTGTTTTTGAACCGAAGTTTCCACCATCTTCTGCTAGTAAAACCAGTTCATCGTCAAAAATATAATCGGCTACATAGTCCTGAATCCCATTTGCACCATAATATGGATATCGTCCATTTCGCCTTTCTGACGCTGTTATTGGAATTCGTCTTGAATCCAAAATGTCGCAGCATTCTTCAATCGTAATATGTTCCATCCGTTCATCCCCACAAATCCATATTTAGTCACAATCCAAGCAGTTCTTCCAGCTTGCTCATTTCCGCACCAATCTCCACTTCCAGCTCTCTCAGCTGGGCCATGATCTCACTGGTGGGCGGATACTCCACAGGCTTGTACTCCGTTTTCTTGTACTTGTTGATGGACAGGTCATAGCCGTTTTCCACGATCTCCGCCCTGGGCACGAGGAAAGACTTCTCTGTGCGCTGGCGGTCTTTTTCTGCTCCCGGATTGCGGAAGCGGGCGATGATGTCGGGGATGTCATTGTCGGCCACCGGGCTGCGCTTATCGTCCAGCGAAAAGCCGTCGGCGGTCATATCATAGAACCACACGTTATCTGTGCCGCCGTGGCCGGTCTTGGTGAAGATCAGCACCGCGGTAGATACCCCTGCATAGGGCTTGAATACGCCGCTAGGCATGGAGATCACTGCCTCCAGCCGGTTGCCGTCCACCAGTTCCTTGCGGATGGCTTTGTGTGCGGTGGAAGAGCCGAATAGCACACCGTCTGGGACGATGCAGGCGCAGCGCCCGCCGATGCGCAGCATCCGCAGGAACAGCGCCAGAAACAGCAGCTCGGTTTTCTTGGTCTTGCAGACCTTGAGAAGATCCGCCGACACGGTGTCGGCGTCCAGAGTGCCCTTAAACGGTGGATTGGCAAGAATCAGAGAATGCTTTTCCTTGTCCGGGTTCTGATCGGACAAGCTGTCCCGGTATTCGATAAAGGGATTGTCAATGCCGTGGGTCATCATGTTCATCGCGCCGATGCGGAGCATGGTTCTGTCCATGTCGTAGCCGAAAAACATGTGGTTCATATAGTGATCCTTCTTCTGGCGATTGAAGAAAATTTCTTCTTTACGATGCTCCTTCAGGTATTCACCCGCAGAAACAAGGAAGCCGGAAGTGCCGCAGGCCGGGTCGCAGATCACATCGTCCGCTTTTGGGTCCATCAGCTCCACCATCATGCGGATAATATGGCGCGGGGTACGGAACTGACCGTTGAGGCCGGACTGGCTGATTTTGCTCAGCAGATATTCATAGGTATCGCCCCGCACATCCACCGCCTGAGATTCACTCATCAGGCGATAAATCTCGTCCAGTGCATCCACTACTTTGGACAGCAGCAGCGGCGTGGGCAGCTTGAAAATGGCGTCGTCCATATACTTGGAGTAGGCGCTGTTCTTATCTCCGTGGAGATTTTTGATAAAGGGAAACACCCACTCCTGCATCACGCTGTACATCTTTCCGGCGGGGAAATCGTGGAATACACTCCACTTAAGCTGCTGGCCGTCGATGGTACGGTCACCGACCTGCACCTCATCCGCAAAAATGCTCTGATACGGCAGCCCCAGCATGGCAGCCTCTTTCGCCCGAAGATTGTCCGAATCATCCAAGTCGTGAATGAACATCAGATACGTGATCTGTTCGATCACATCCAGCGGATTTACCAGGCCGCCCGCCGCAAAAATATCCCAAAGACCGTCAATTTTATTTTTCAGTTCGCCTGTAATCATGAATCCAATCCTCTCAAAGTTTTACAATTCTTTCTCTCTAAGCCAAGTTTTCTATTTAACCAGCACTTCCCATTTGCCGTATCTCTTGCCGTTCTCTCTGCGGATATAGTTTTTATCCTGCAAGGACGTTATGATCCGCTTCACGGTTGCGATGGATTTACCCGTTGCGCTCACAAGTTCCTGCTGCTTGATGCTTGGGTTCTGTGCGACCCGCTCCAAAACAGCCAGTTCCTCCAGCGAGCAGTTCAAAGTATCAAATTGATACTTTGAAACTTTGGGGCTGATACTTTTGGAAGTGCTTTTGTCCGCAAAATCAATGTGCACCTCATTCCTTGCTCAGATCTTCCGTCTTGAAGGTCGTATATCCCTCGTAGTAGTAGCTGTGGTCGATGCCCTTCATAAAAACTTCACGGCTGTTCACGTCATCGGTCAAAGCCGCTTTCAGCAGAACCTTGATCTCCACGTCCTTGATGGGGCTGCGCTCCATGGCCAGCAGGTAGTCCTCTTTATCGACCTTGCTCCAATCCACCACCTGTCCGATGCCGGCTTTCAGCATCTGGTCGAGCCACAGACGGGTGCTGCGGCCGTTGCCCTCTCGGAACGGGTGGGCGATATTCATCTCCACATACTTTTCGATGATCTCGTCGAAGGTGGACTGGGGCATCTTGTCGATGTTTCCAAGTGCCGCCTCCAGATACATCAGCGGCGCAAAGCGGAAATTGCCCTTTGCCAGATTTACCGTGCGCAGTTCGCCTGCAAAGTCATAAATATCCTCGAACAGCGCCTTATGAATGGCTTGCAGCGACGCAAATCTGCCGGGAGCCAGCTTGTCCAGAGCGCCGCTCTCAAATAGTTCTACAGCCTTCTTTTTGCTGATGCGCTCCTCCTCACGGGCAAGCTCGGCGGAGTTGGTGATGCCAAGTTTATTTTCAAGTGCCATTGTGGGCCTCCCTGCGTTTTATGAAATAGACTTTTAGTGTGTATCCCAAAATCGGTGCACAGCGCATCCTGCCTATACTCTTATAAAATAATTATACCATAAAACGCTGTATCCACAAGCAATATTTCGATGCTTGCGTTCCAGAAGCGGGAATTAATCGATATATCAAAAAACGGGCGCGCAGCCTTGAGAAAGGAGGCTGCGCGCTCTGCTTTTTGTCGTTGGCCTTGTTCAGACGGCATATATCTTGAAATAAGCTATCTCAAAGCCGCTTTGCGATCTGCCAGATCACCCGCTGTGCTGTCGTGACTGCGGCAATGTCTTCCTTCGTGGCAAAGCCGCGGGTGTTGACAACATGAGCGATTTGATTGATGTTATTTCCAATGCCGGCGAGTTGACGCCGGATTTCGGCGTATTCAGCGAGTGGTCGGGATCGGAGGTTCATGCCAGAGATCAGCGCACGGAGGAATACTTCCATTGGGAAGCCAGAGAGCATAGCCTGCTGTTTCAAATGTTCATGCTCCTGCTCATTCAAACGGAGCGATATTTTGATTGGTCGTTTTCTCATGATCATTTTTCCTTTCAATTCATAAGGGGTTATAGGGGAATTGCTTCCCCTAACAAGCGCATTTGGACGGCCAAATGCTATGCTTGCGAAAGCAGCTTCTGTATAGCGGTTTCATTTTCGTGACAACGCTGTTGTAAAATTAACTTCTTGATTTATTGGTGTCCAATAGGTATAATAATTGCAAGAAACTTTTGAGGTGAATGACCGTGCTACACGAGGAACGAACTGCAAATATTCTTATCAACAAGGCGGGTGGAAATGCCGGTCCGGATGCCAAGGGCTACCGCGTGGCTCTGCCATCTGCTTGGATGAAAGCCCTGGGCATCTCTGAGGGCAGCCGCACCGTAACGCTGCAATTCGATGGGGAAAGCATCACCATCCGCCGCCCTGCCGTGTCTGATTACGATGCCTTTCTGGCCAATGCCCGAAGCAGCGCTCACGCCCTCCTGATCCTGTACTACTACGATGGGAACAAGCTCTGTACGAAGATCTGCGCTGACCAAACCACTCATCAACTTGCCATCGAAAACGAGGTCAGTTCTCCCCTTTCCACCGCTTTCGGCGTGAACCGCAAGCCCACATGGGACGATTTTCAAACCTTCTTGAAAGACCGCTGTGTGCCGCAGGAGCGGGACGGTTTGAAATATTACCTGTCTGACTTGGGACTGGACTGCTATGACCCGCTGACGATCATCCGCAAGACCGAAGGGCGTATGGCAGAGGATTCGTGCTGGATCAAAATTGTGGAGGGCTGAATATGTCGATCAGACTGACAACGGGAAGCTGCATCGCGGAAACCTCGTCTAAGGGCAATCAGGAAAAATGGCTGGCAGATGGCCGCTGGTACAAGCTGGATCTGTTCGGCTACGAGGGACTGGCTGAAGCCGTGATCTCTGCGCTGCTGGCACAAACCAATACCGACGCGTTGGGCTTTCGCTATGTGACCTACCGCATGGAGCGGCTGGAAGTCCACGGTCATATCCGCAACGGCTGTTCCAGTGCCAATTTTCTACGTCAGGGCGAGGCCATTCTGACCCTTGCGGAGCTGCTGCGAAAAGGCGTTGGCCCGGACTGGCAGATCGCGGTAAACCGCCTGCCTAATCTTCAGAGCCGCCTTGCGTGGTTGGTGGAGCAGGTTGAGCGGCTGACGGGACTTGACCGCTTCGGCACCTATCTGACGCTGCTGTTCGAGGTGGATATGCTGTTCGGCAACGAGGACCGGCATCTGAACAACATCGCTGTGCTGCGCTGCGGTGATGGCTTTGACTACTGCCCCATCTTCGACTTTGGTGCGGGCCTGCTGTCCAACACACGGGACTATCCCATGGAGATCGAGCCGGACGCATTGGTGCGGCAGCTCAAGGCTCAGCCCATGAAAACGGGCTTTATCCGACAGGTCCATGCGGCCCAAAATCTCTATGAGCCGCAGCTTCGCTGCGACTTTGCCGAAAAAGAGATCATGGCGGCCCTTTCAGAGCCGCTGGAGTTTTACGCCAAGCGGGATGTTCCTTATATCCGTGACCGTGTGACGGCCTGCATCAAATTCCAGCGGAAAAAGTTATTCTGATTTTCTGCCGTCCTCCCGCAGCCACGCGCCCCGCAGCACCATGCGGAGATACGCCGCCCGCCCGATGCCGTGGTCCTGCGCGGTGCGGGTGAGCCGCTCATATTCTGCCTGCGTCAAGCGGAGATTTACCTGCTTTTCCCGTAAGTTCTCTTTGTTCTTCATCTGATGATCCTCCCTATTATTCTTTTTTCGGCTTGGTATATATTTATCTCAGTATCGCTCTACTCAGTCTTATTAGACGCTGAAAATCAGCGTTTTGGTGCGCTGATTTTCAGCGTTCTTGAAGTTCGAAAATCGAAAGTCAAGAAATTCGATTTTCGAATTTCAGGGGATACAGCATAGCCGGTTTCCCCAACCCCTGCCGTTTCCGGCGCAACAGGCCAGCTTGCTCCAGTTCGGATAGCAGCTTCTCCGCCTTGCTGTGGGCGCAGCCCAAGTCCTCCATAATACGGTTGATGCCATAGTAAACAAAGGCGCGCCCTTGCTTATCGAACCACCCGCTTTTGCGGGAAAGTCCCATTTTGTCCAGCAATAATCCGTAAAGTAATTTTGCTTCACAATTCATGTTTTTGAATGGTTCCTCCGTAAACAGCACCTTTGGAACACGGTAAAATGTAAATAGCTCTGATTCATGCTCGTAGAAATAATCCATATCGTTCCTCCTTGCCCGTTGGGGCATAAAAATAGCGGAGGCAGGCGATTGACCTGTCTCCGCTTGCATTTACTATTGGCTTTTGTTTCCTTCTTGGGGCATCATTTTGACTCTCGCAGGATCTCGAGCGCGGCGCTTTTGATGTTGTTCATCGCACCTACCCACGCCATTTGATCCTGCGCCTTCAAGTCCTCGTTGATGCCCTGTGCTTCCGCCATCTGGCGTATGATGGTTTCCAGCAGCTTGTCCTCCGTGGTGTCCGGCTCCGGCGGCAAAAGGCAGGGATAATACTGCTCGCCCCGCAGCTCGTAGTAAAGACCGTTCTCAAAAATGATCGGCGGCAATGGCGGTAAATTTTGTTCCATATATAGTTCGCCCCTTTCTGCCAACATTGTACGGGAGAAATCTGTATAGCGCCAGTATGCGAAAATCATCGCTCTCCCCTGCCCTTCGCGCGGTAACGGGCCTCCAGCAGCTTGATGATCGCCCGCTCCATTTGCTGCGCGGAATAATTGCGTGGGAAATACTTCCGCAGCGACTCGGTTTTGATGCGAACCTGCTCTTTCTGATTGGGCTTTTCCTCGGTAAGAATGGCGTACAGCACCTCCGGCGTCAACTTGGCGGCGCGGGAGAGTTGCTTTATGCGGAGTGCCTGCGACAGCGACGGTGTGGCGTCCTCCCGCCCGATCAAGTCCCACAGCTCCGCCTGCTCGTCGCGGGTGAGATAGGACAGCTCCACGGCGGGAGAAAAGGCGATGCGTCCATCGTCCACCATCTGAAGCAGCGGCGGAACAAGGTTGGTTAGGCGAATGTAGCGTTGAATGGTGCGGCCACTTTCGCTGGTTGTTTCACCAATAACATCTGCTGTTTCATAATTCCCGACAAGTTGTCGGGGATTATCCTTACGTGGTCTCCCCGCTTGTCGCTTCATTGCCTCCAGTTTCATCTTGTAGGCGAATGCCTTTTCGCTTGGCAGCAGGTTTTCCCGCTGAAGGTTGCTGTCCACCATCAGGACCACCGCTTCATCGTCGGTCATTTCCCGCACCAGCACCGGCACGGTGGACAGGCCCAATTTCTGCGCCGCCAAGCGCCGCCGATGCCCGCTGACCAACTCGTAGCCCTCCCCTTTTGGCCGGGCCAACAAGGGCGATAGAATGCCGTGGACACGGATGCTCTCCACCAGCTCGTCCATAGCGGCGTCCTCCCGCACTTGATAGGGATGCTTTGCAAAGGGCGACAGCTTGTCCGGCGGGAGCTGTGAAATAAACTCCTTTACCATGTCGCCCCTCCCTCCGAAAGCGCGGCGGACACATTCACATGGTAGTGAAGATTGGAGCCGCGATAGTGGTAGTCCGCGTCAAAGGAATGGAGCCAACCGGCATTTTGCACATTCGCGTTTTCCCTCTCTTTTTCGGCCTGTAATCCTTGCGGCGCAAGGCTTTTTCGTACTTGTGGCCCTTGGGCTTCCACGGTCGGCACAGAGGAGCTGGGGCATCTTGAGATGGTCGGCACCATCGTCCACCAGCTCACGCGAAACCTCACGGTAGATCAGATCAAAGAGGCCGGCTTCGATACCTATTTTGTCGACCACACGACCGGCGTGTTCCCGCAGTTCGCCTCCGGCTATCCGTGGTCGGCGGCGACGATGCAGGTCACGGGCGATACCATCGCCGACCTCACCGAGGACCTCGCCGCCGAGCAGAAGGCGCGCGTGACCTACGATAACATCCTGCGCCTTTCCGACGATCCCGACGTCAACGACGTCATCAAGTTCCTGCGTGCGCGCGAGATCGTGCACTTCCAGCGCTTCGGCGAGGGGCTGCGGCTTGCCAAGGAAAAGCTCGACGAGAAGAATGTCTACTTCGTCAACCCCAGCTTCGACCGATAAAGGAATGGGAGGGCGTCCCTGCGGACGTCCTCCCGATATCATGCCTTTTGCGCGAGCAGCTCCGCGAGCCGCCTGCGCTTCGTGCGCTGGTCGCCCTCGATGTGGAGCTTGGAATAGATTTGGTTTACATATTGCTTGACGCTGCCCTCGGAGAGAAACAGCTTTTCCGCGATCTCCCGGTTCGTCAGCCGCTGTGCTATCAGGCCGACCAGCGCATATTCCCGCTCCGTCAGCACGGCGAACGCTGCGGGGCGGACCGTCCCGCTCTGCCGCCGCTCCCCTGCCTCGCCCAGCGCGAGCACCCGCGCCGTGAGCGCGGTCTGCGGTCCTGCGGCAAGCAGCGGCTTGAGATAGCGGTAATTCTCCGCAAACGGCATCACGATGCCGTCCGGCGCGGCGTCGGTAAGCGCCTGCGCCAGCAGCGTCTCGGCTTCCCCGCGCTTGCCCAGCCGCTCATAGGCCGACGCGGTCTGAAGGCGAACGTGCAGCGCGACGAGCGCGTAGTGCATCCCCTCGCACAGGGCGAGCAGACCTTCGCTGCGGCCGATCACCTTGGCGTAAGCGCCCTGGGCAAGGTACACCTGATTTTCGATCATCTCGATCATCGGCCGGCCCGGCGCGAGGATGCTGACCGAGGCGAGGCGGTGCTCGGCAAAGACCTCCGGAATTAGTTCGGTCTCGCCCGACAGGGCGTGGCAGTAGGCGCTGACGGCGTTCCAGAGGTTGAGCCACGAGGCGTTGTGGTGCCGCAGCAGCTCCGCACGGCGCTCGGCAAAGCTGCGGTGCGGCCCGACCTCCGCGTACCGGGAGAGGCGCTGCGCGAGGAAGTCGCAGCAGAGCGCCATATTCTCCTGCCCGTTGCCCTCGATCTGCGCGTAGGCGCTCTCCAGCGCGATGTGCGCGTCGGTGAAGCGTCCCTGCACAAAGGCGGCCTCGGCGCGCATGATGGTCTCCGCGCCCTGACCGTGACCGTTGGTGATCTTATAGTAGTGCGGCATACATTCGGCCATCTCGGCAAGCTCGCCCGCAAGCTCGCCCGGGGCGCGGTAGAACATCATCAGCACGGACGGCGAGCCGAAGGTCCAGCCGCCGCTCGAGCGGATGCTGATGGCGGGACGGGACATCTGCGCGCTGGCACTGCGGTGCAGACGGCTCATGGCGCTGATGTCGTTATAGCAGAGGAAGCTCATGATAAGGTCGCATTCGCCCAGCAGGTTGCCGCGCTCCTCCGCGGGCAGCTCGGGATGCTCCTCCAGTGCGGCGAGCAGGAGCGCCTTGAGCTCCAGCATTTTCGGGATATTGCGCCAGTTGAACATACTGCGCATCAGCACCAGAAGCGCGAACGGGTGCGCCTTCAGAGCATCGGCGGGACATTCGTCGAGAGCGGCCGGCACCTCCGACGGGGGCAGCGACGCGAGCAGGATGCCCGCATCCTCCTGCACCACGCGCAGCAGCGCGTCGTAGTCCCCGCAGCGCCGGTAGGCCGCCATGGCGTGAAGATACTGCCCTCGCCCCTCGTACCATGCGCCGTAGCGCTCCCGGCAGCGCCGCTGCGTCTCCGCGTCCAGCGTCCGGAAGGTGCGCTCCGCACATTCCTTCATCATGTGATGGAAGCGGTAGGTCACGCCGTCCGGCAGACGCTTGACAAAGGCGTTCTGCGCGGTCAGCACGGCGAGCAGCTCCTCCGCGTCGGCGTCCCCGGTGACAAAGCGTGCCATCTCCGCGGTAAATTCGTCGGCAAGACCCATCACCGCGAGAAATTCCTGCTGCCGCTGCGGCAGCGGCTCGATCATGGCGGCGGTGAACATGGTGAAAATATCGGAATCACGTTCGGGCAGCGTCCCATGCTCCGAGAGCGTCCGCAGGTTCAGGTAGACGGCGGAGAACCAGCCCTCGCTGGAGTAGAGCAGCGATTCCGCCTGCGCGTCGGAAAGCTCCGTGCCGCAGCGGTGCGCGTAAACGGCCAGCTCCGTATGGTTCAGCCGCAGCTGCTCTGTGCCGAGCCGGTAGACCCTCGCCCCCAGCCGGACGATCTCTGCGGCGGGCAGAAAGCGGTCGCGGCTGGCGATGATCAGGTGGACGTTGGCGGGCAGGCGGCCCGCAAGCATACAGAGAAAGGCGGTCACGCGTTGGTCTGTGAGCAGGTGAAAATCGTCGATGAACAGATAGCAGGGCGTTTCCCCCGCCAGCTCATGGCAGAGATCGTCCGCCAGCAGGCCTCCGCCGGCGGCGTCCGTGGGACAGGCATACTCCCGCAGCAGGTCGATGCCCGCGCGGGCAAAGGCGTCCTGCGCGCTCCGCCAGAAGATTGCAAGATTGTCGGAATACACGCTGATGCGGACGACGCGCAGCGGCCCGGCCTTCGCGCGCTCCTCCAGATACCAGTTCACCGCGGTGGTCTTTCCGTAGCCCATCGGGGCGACCACGGTGGTCAGCGCGCAGCGGGAGATCGGCCGCAGGCTCTCCTGCAGCCGCTCGGATATGTAGATGGTGTTCAGCTTCCACTTTGGCTTCGGCATGGTGCTTCCTCCGTGCGGCGATGTGCTCTGACCATATTTTATACGAAAACCGGCCCGCTCGCAAGCGGAAAAAGAAAAGAGGAATGCGCGGCATCCCTCTTTTCTTCTCTGCTGTTTTATGCGTTGATGGCCTCGTCATAGACGGCGGCAGCGGTAGGATAACTCGCCAGGAGCTTATCGCGGAAGGTGTTGACCAGCTCCTCGTTTCCGTACACGGAAAATACGCTCTGCCCGACCGTGACGATGACCAGCTTATCCGGGAAGCCGCACATCCAGCGCTTGGCCTGAATGGTCGTGCGCAGGTCGTCCGCGAGCCTGGCGACGTTGTTCGCGTCGGCGACATGGAACGCGCCGCAGGTGAAGGTGTTCAGATTCATCATGTGAACGAGCGAGGCGGCGCTGTCGATGAGCGAAGCGTCGTCCGCCGGGAAGGTGAGCAGATAGCTGAGGTTGTCGGCATTGCTCGCGTCGAAGCTGCCGGGCGCGCCGTCTACGGCGTGCTCGGAATCCCCTCCGGCGGCAGGGAACTTTTCTTCATCGCTGTATGTATTCCAGATCGCGTTGAGGATCGTCAGCGCGTCGTCGACAGCCGCGGCGGGCTTGTCCTCTGCCGGGGTCTCGGGCTTGGGCGTCTCGGTCGGCGGCTCTGCGGGCTTTTCCTCCGCAGGCTTTTCAGCCGGCTTGGGCTCGGGCTTCTGCTCAGGCTGCTTGGCAGGCTCCTTTTCCGGCTCCCCGGCAGGCTCCTGCTTGGGCTTGCTGTTGTCAGCCGGCTGCGTCTGCTCCGGCTTGCTGTCCGCCGGCTCCTGCTCTGTTGGCAGCGTCTGCTCGGGCTGCTCCGGCTCGTCGGGCGTCCCGGTCGTTCCGCCGGACTGCTCCTCTCCGCCGCCCTGCTCCTGCGAAGGCGCGTTGTCATCGTCGGCCGGCGCGGCGTCCTTGCTGCCGCATGCGGCGAGAGACAGCAGCATCGTGAGGATGAGAATGAGGGAAAGCGTTCGTTTCATGCGAATGGTTCTCCTTGATAGATCGTTCTTTTGACCGCGTGCCGCGGCCCTGCATGAATAGACGAAGGAAAGCAGAAAAAGTTCCGGATTTTTCGATGTTTTTTTTCGGGCGCGTTTTGCTCAGCCCACGCGCAGCTCGTAGTTGACGATATCGAGGTAGCGGCCGAATTTCAGCCCCACCTCATGCAGGGTGCCGGAGTAGGTGAAGCCGAATTTCTCGTGCAGGCGGACGCTGGCCGCGTTGCCGCCCGCGATGACGGAAACGACCGTGTGCGTGTCCGCGTCCTCGCGCGCCAGACGAAGAACGGCCTCCATCAGCGCGCTCGCAATGCCGCGGCCGCGGCTCTCGGGCGCGACGTAAACGGAAAGCTCAACGGTTTGCAGATAGGCGTCGAAGTCGCGGTAGGGCGAGAGCGAGGCGTAGCCGAGGACCTTACCGTCCTCCTCCGCCACGAGCAGCGGATGGTTGCCGGTGTTGTGCGCGGCGAACCACGCCTCCCCCGCCGCGCCCGCGCGGGGCTCTACGTCGAAGGTCGCCGTGCCGTTTTTCACCTCGTAGTTGTAAATGTCGAGCATCGCGGAAAGATCGCGGCGCTCTGCCGTGCGAATGTTCATCAAATGCTCTCCTTTTCAGGAAAACAGGCCGAGCTGTCCGCCGCTTTCGCCGTTTTCCGGATCATCTTCGGCCTTGCCGCCGAGCAGCGCCAGAAATTCGTCCTCCGTGAGCACCGGAACGCCCAGCTCCTGCGCCTTGCGCAGCTTGCTTCCGGCGGCCTCTCCGGCGACCACATAGCTCGTCTTTTTGGAGACGGAGCCGGCGGCCTTGCCGCCGTGGTCGGCGATGAGCGCCTCGGCCTCGTCGCGCGTGAAGCGCGTGAGCGAGCCGGTGAGCACAAAGGTCTTGCCCGCAAAGCGCAGGTCCTGCGGGGCTTCCGTGCTGGTCATGTTGATGCCTGCGTTTTTCAGGCTTTCGATGAGGTCGCGGGACTGCCCGTCCGCGAACCAGCGCTGCAGGAACTGCGCGGTGATCTCGCCGATGTCATCCACGGCGGTCAGCTCCTCGACCGTGGCGTTCATCAGCGCATCCATCGAGCCGAAGCGCTGCGCGAGCACACGCGCGGCCTTTGTGCCGATCTGGCGGATGCCGAGGGCGCAGAGCAGCTTGGAAAGATCGTTCTGCTTGGAGCGATCAATGGCGGCGACGGCGTTCTGCGCGCTCTTGAGGCCCATGCGGTCGAGCTGCGCAAGCGTTTGCACGTCGAGACTGTAAAGGTCGGACGCCTTGCGGACAAGTCCGGCGTTCACCAGCTGCTCGAGCAGCGCGGGGCCGACGCCGTCAATGTCCATCGCCTCGCGCGAGGTGAAGTGTGTGAGGTTGCGCAGCAGCTGCGCGGGACACTCCGCGCCCGTGCAGCGCGTGGCGCTCTCGCCCTCGGCGCGGTAGACCGGCGCGCCGCAGACCGGACAGCGGTCCGGCAGACGGTAGGGCTGCGTGCCGTCGGGACGCTTGTCCTTCAGCACGCGCACGACCTCGGGAATGATCTCGCCCGCCTTGCGCACCACGATGGCGTCGCCGATGCGGATGTCCTTCTCGTCGATGAAGTCCTGGTTGTGGAGCGTCGCGTTCGTGACGGTCGTTCCGGCCAGATGCACCGGCTCAAAGACCGCCTTCGGCGTCAGCACGCCCGTGCGGCCCACCTGCACGACGATGTCCGTCACGCGGGTCTCCTTCTCCTCGGGAGGGTACTTGTAGGCGATGGCCCAGCGCGGGACCTTGCTCGTTGAGCCGAGAATTTCCCGGTCTGTAAGGCTATTCAGCTTTACAACTGCGCCGTCCATATCGTAGGGCAGCTCCGCGCGCTCCTCGCCGAGACGGCGGATCTCCGCGAGCGCGTCCTGCACGTTGTCGACCACCTTGTTGCCGATGACCTTGAATTTCTGCGTGCGCAGATAAGCAAGCGTCTCGGCGTGGGTCGTGAAAGTCCGTCCCTCGGCGAGTTGGAGGTTGAAAACGGCAATATCCAGCCGGCGCTTCGCCGCGATCCTCGGGTCAAGCTGGCGCAGCGAGCCGGCGGCGGCGTTGCGGGGATTGGCAAAGGTCTGCTCCCCGTTCTCCTCGCGCTCGGCGTTGAGCGCGGCAAAGACCTTCTTCGCCATGTAGACCTCGCCGCGCACGATGAGGCGCGGCAGCTTCTCTGGCAGCGCCATGGGAATGGACTGGATCGTGCGCAGATTCTCCGTCACGTCCTCGCCCACGCGCCCATCGCCGCGCGTGGCGCCGCGGACGAACACGCCGTCGCGGTACTCGAGCGCGACGGACAGACCGTCCACCTTCGGCTCCACGCTGTATTCGACGTGCTCGAGCTGCTCGCGCACCTTCTCGTCGAAGTCCACGACCTCGGCGTCGGAGAAGGAGTCCTGCAGGCTCTCGAGCGGGACGGCGTGCGTCACCGGCTCGAATTTTGTCAGCGCCATGCCGCCCACGCGCTGCGTGGGCGAGTCCGGCGTGATCTCCTCGGGGTGTTCCTTCTCCAGATTGGCCAGCTCGCGCTGGAGCATATCGTATTCATAGTCGCTGATGCTCGGCTCGTCGAGCACATAGTAGCGGTACGAGTGTGCGTTGAGCGTGTCGCGCAGCTCCTTTATGCGTTCCTTGTAGTCCATGGCGTTCTCCCCTTTTATCCGGCGTTGTTCATAATGAAGTCCTCGGCGGTGGAGGACATATCCTCGCGTGTGTCGAAGTAGGTGTAGGTATCCGGCACGGAGCCGACGATGACCGTCTCGGCGACGGCGCAGCGGTTGGTGACCTTGGTGACGGTCGAAAAGCCCGGCAGCAGGACGCTCACATACACGTCCACCACCAGCCGGATCTCGTGGCGCGTCTGGTTGATGCCCGCGGAGGCGAAGGCATTCTCAAAGTGCGCCGAGGACGAGCCGACCGACTGCATTTTGATGTGCAGGAGCGGCCCGCGGCCCGCGAGCAGCGGCGAGCCGGTCAGGCTCCCGAGCGGGATGGCCAGCTCGCGCGTGGAGACCTCCGAGAGCCTTTGCAGCACGTCCGCGAGCACGGCGGACTGCAATCGGTTGAACTCCGCCATGTTGCTCTTGACCGCCGTGATGTGTCCCTCGTTGTCCTTTTCCAGCGAGATCAGGCGGTCGTAGTCCACACCGGCGTCGTAGAGCGTTTCGTTCACCGAGGTGTTCACGACGCGCGTGACGGCGTTCGAGACGCGCGCGGTGGCAAGGCTTGTGAGAATGGGCCGAAGCTGCGTCATCGCGGTGACGGCGAGCGCGATGAGCGCGGCGCAGACAAGGAAAAGCAGCAGCCGGCGTTTCTCCCGCCCCGTCATGCCGCGGCGCATATAGCGGCGCATGGGCGTTCCCCCTTTCGGGAGAATCTATGCGCCCACGGCTTTTCCCTATTCGCCGAGCTTTTTCACCATTTCCTTGTAGGTCCTGCCGCGCTCCATAAAGTTCGCGTAGCAGTCGAAGGCGGCGCAGGCGGGCGAGAGCGTCACCACATCGCCGCTCTCAGCGCAGAAGTAGGCGGCGTCCACCGCCTCCTGCAGGTCCTTGCAGCGGAGGATCCGCGGCCGCTCGGCCGCGGTCTCATAGGCTTCGCTCTCCACCACCGCGCGCTCGATGGCGTCGGCGGTCGCGCCGCAGAGGATGAGCGTCTTGACGTGCTCAACCACCTCGGGCGCAAGGGGTGCAAAGGGAATGTGCTTGTCATACCCGCCCGCGATCAGCACGACCTTGTGCGGGAAGGCGCGCAGCCCTGCGATGGTGCGCGTGGGACTGGTGGCGATGGAATCGTTGTAATAGCGGACGCCGTGCAGCTCGCGCACGAACTCGATGCGGTGCTCCACACCGGCAAACTCCCGCGCGACGCAGCGGACGGTCTCATCGCGCACAAGTCCGTCCACGGCGAGGAGCGCCGCCATATAGTTTTCCACATTGTGCCAGCCGGGAAGGCGGATGTCCGCCAGCGGCAGGACCTCGCGCTCCCCTGCCGCATCGCGCAGCCAGATCGCACCGCCGCGCACGAACGCGCCGTCGGCGACCTCCTCCTGCCGCGAGAACAGACGCGCACGTCCGACCGCCTTGCCGCTCAGATTGCGCGTGATGGCGTTGTCGGCGTTGAAGATGGCGGTGTCCCGCGCGCTCTGGTGCAGGTAAATATTTTCCTTGGACGCGATGTACTCCGCCATGTCGCGGTGCACGTCCAGATGGTTCGGGGCGAGGTTCGTCAGCACCGCGACCTGCGGCGAGTACGGCATATCCATCAGCTGGAACGACGAAAGCTCCAGCACCGCAAGATCGTCCGGCGTCATCTGCTCCGCGTCCGCGAGCAGCGGACGGCCGATGTTGCCGCCGAGCCACACGCGCCGTCCCTCGGCCTTGAGAAGCTCGGCAATGACGCTCGCGGTGGTGGTCTTGCCGTCGCTGCCGGTCACGCCGAGAATGGGACACGGACAGACGGCGAAGAACGCCTCCATCTCGCTCGTGATGACCGCGCCGTGCGCCTTCGCCTCCAGCAGCTCCGGTACGTCGGGACGCATCCCGGGCGTGCGGAAGACGACATCCGCGTCCAGATCGCGCAGATAACCCTCGCCGAGGTGCAGCACCGCGCCGAGCGCCTCGTAGTGCGCCGCCGAGCCGCCGAGCGCCGCGCGCTCCTTCCTGTCGCAGGCGATGACCTTCACACCGTTCCGCGCCAGCAGCTCCACGAGCGGACGGTTGCTCACGCCGAGTCCGATGACCGCGGCGGTCTTTCCCTTCATGCCTTGCAGATATTCGTGCAGCGTCATACACAAATACTCCCCTCTGAACATTCGCAATATATAAAATTATACCGCGCCTGCCGTATTTTATCAACGATTTCCCTGCACAAATTTTTGTTTCTTGACTTTGCCCGCTTCGTCCTTTACAATAAGGAGCGCGAGTAAGACAGGCGGTCGCGCGGCAAAGCCGAAAGGCTTGCTGTGAGGAAAGTCCGGGCTCCACAGGGCAAGGATAACGGGTAACGCCCGCCCAGAGCGATCTGAGGAAAAGTGCAACAGAAATAGACTACCCGTAGCAATATGGGAAAAGGTGGAAAGGTGCGGTAAGAGCGCACCCGTCGGCTCGAGAGTGTCCGACGCTGTAAACTCTATCCGGAGCAACACCGGTATGGGAGCAGGGGCTTCGCGCCCCAGGGTCGGCCCGACCGCTCCCGGGGTGGCTGGAGCGCCGCGGCAACGCGGCGCGTAGATAGATGACTGCCAGATACAGAACCCGGCTTACAGTCTTGCTCGCACGAAATATGGAAGGGGACGGCACGCTGCCGTCCCCTTCGCCTTGCTCACAGGGTGTAGTCCTTCATCCAGTCGTTTCGCCCCGCGGCGGACGGCGCGGGGGCTTCCGCCTCACCCCGTGCGCGGGCGTAGCGCTGCGCCGCGCCCTGACTGCGGCGCTCGCGCTGGCGCTCCCACTTCTTTGTGTCACGCTCGATGCTGTTTGCCATGAAGCGGAACGCCATGCGCGTCTGTTCGTCGAGCGCCGGGTAGGAGGCGAGCGCAGTCTCCGGTGTGAGAGACTGCTTTGCCGTCCGTTCGGCGTAGTCGAACAGCGCCAGGAGCAGCTCGCCGCGCTGCTCCGCACAGAGCGCGGCAAGGCTGGACGCGGCGTCAAAGTAAAGAACAAAGCCTTTTTTCTCGGTCATGTGGTTTTCCTCCTTGCCGGTAAGGGAAAAACCGCGTTCTGATGCCGGTTTTGGTGCAACAAAAGCAGAAAAGCTCTCAGAATTTTCTAAATTTACAAAGGACTCGATGCTTTGAAAGCATGAACAGGATTGCCGTTATAGTGATAGTAACAGGGATAGTAAGAGTAAGAGTTATTGCTATAGTAAGAGTGATGGCGCTTCCGGCGCGGTGCGCCGTGCGGCGCAGAAAAGAAAAAACAACCCCCGCCGGTTATTTCACGGCAGAGGTTGTTATGCATATCGCAGCTGGAGCCCTGTATATCACAACTGACAAGCTTCAAAACGGCTGAAACCCTTGCTATATAAGGCTTAGTCCTCGGTCTCCCAGTTGTGGTAGGTGTTCTGCACGTCCTCGTTGTCCTCGAGCATATCAAGCAGCTTTTCCATGTTCTTGACGTCCTCCTCGCTCGTGAGCTTGACGTAGGTCTGCGGGATGAGGCTGATGTCGGCGCTGACGAAGGTGTAGCCCTTGGCTTCGAGCGCGGCGATGACGTCGTTGAAGGCGTCGGGATCGGTGGTGATCTCAAACACGGGACCGTCGGCGGTGAAGTCGGCTGCGCCGGCCTCGAGCGCGTCCATCATGACGGTGTCCTCATCGTAGTCGCCGTCCTCGTTGTCGATGATGATGACGCCCTTGCGGTCGAACGACCAGCTCACGCAGCCCTGCGCGCCCATGCCCTTGCCGAACTTGTCGAAGTAGTGGCGGACCTCGGGCGCGGTGCGCTGGCGGTTATCGGTCAGCGCCTCGACGATGACGGCGACGCCGCCGGGGCCGTAGCCCTCGTAGGTGACGGACTCGTAGTTGTCCGTGTTGCCGGAGCCGAGCGCCTTGTCGATGGTGCGCTTGATGTTGTCGTTGGGCATATTGTTCGCCTTGGCCTTGGCGATGACGGTGGCGAGGCGGGAGTTATTCGCCGGGTCGCCGCTGCCGCCCTGCTTGACGGCGACGATGATCTCCTTGGCGATCTTGGTGAACGCCGCGCTGCGCTTGGCGTCTGCCGCGCCCTTGGTCTTTTGGATATTGTGCCATTTGGAATGTCCGGACATAGTTGATCTTCTCCTTACAGATAGTATTGAATGGCGTCGTGATGCGACGCGGAGCGTACGACCTCAAGCAGAGGGAAGGACTTCGCGAGATACGCGCGGACCGCCTCGCACACGACGTTCTCGGTCGGATAGTGACCGGCGTCGATGAGGTTGAGACCGTGGGTATCGAGGAAGTCGTTGTAGCGCAGGTCGGCGGTGACGAAGGTATCGCAGCCCTGCGCGATGGCCTGCGGGATGTAGTCGCGGCAGGCGCCGCCGCCGACGGCTACGCGATGGACCGGCTTTCCGCCGTCGCGGAACCGCAGACCGCTGCATCCTAATAATTTTACCACAGCAGGCAGGAACTCTTCAAGAGGAATTTCACAGGAAAGTGTGCCGATGCGCCCGATTTTTTCCTCATTGAGCATGGAAAGGCCCGAAAGACCCAGCGCGTGCGCCAGACAGTCGTTCACGCCGCCGTCCGCCGCGTCCAGATTGGTGTGCATACAGCACGCCGCGAGGCCGTGCTGCACGAGATAGCGCAGAAGCCTTCCCTGCGCGTCGTCCGCGCGGAGTGTCTGCACCTCGTGCCACGCGCAGTTCATCACGGGATGGTGCGAGACGATCATCTGCGCACCGAGGGAGACCGCCTCCTCCGCAACGCCCTGCGTGATGTCCAGCGCCACGAGGACCCTTCGGACCTCCTGCGCCGGATCGCCGACGAGCAGGCCGACGTTGTCCCAGGCCATCGCCAGCTCGCGCGGCGCCCAGTCGTAGAGACTGCGTTCAATGTCATGTGCCGTTGTCATGTTCCCACTTCCCTTTCTTTGCTTCCAGCGCGTCCGCCAGCGCGGCAAAGCCGTCCGCTTCGCCGCTGCCCGACTGCCGCAGGCCCTCGGCCCGGCGGCGCAGACGCGCGATCTGATGGGCGAGATAGTCCCCGTAGAGCGCCTCGCGCTCGAGCGCAAGGCCGCCGTAGAGCTGCTCCGCGCCGGGGGTGTATCGCTCCCCTGCCGTGACGGTCATCACGACGTAGAGCTTTCCCTTGTCGCGCACAAGGTGCTCGCGCGTGACGGCGTAGCCGTTCTCGCAGAGCCGGAGCCGCAGCTCCTCGATCTTCGTCTGCGGCTGGAGCAGCAGCGTGTGCCGCCCGTCGCGCGTCCACGGCGCCGCGGCGAGGATGCCCCAGATGGTCTCGCCGCCCATGCCGGCGATGAGGACGGTGTCGCACTCCTCCGGCGCGATGGCGTCAAGTCCCGCGCAGAGACGGAGGTCGATGCCGCCGACGCCGTATTCCTCCGCGGTGCGGCGGGCGTGCTCCAGCGGCTCCCGCCCGATGTCGGACGCGATGGCGCGGTCGATCACGCCCCTCTGCCGCAGGCAGACCGGTATGTAGCCGTGGTCGGTGCCGACGTCGGCGAGCACAGCGCCCTGCGGCACGAGCGACGCGAGCAGCGCGAGCCGCGGCTGAAGCGATAATTCTCTTGTCACGGCGCGACCTCCTTTGCAGCAGAAAAAGGCGCATACGAGCGTATGCGCCTTCCGGCCTGTCCGGTTATTCCTCGGCGGGCTTGTTCGCTTCCTCGTTCACGAGCGCAAGGAGCTTGTCCACGTCCACGCCGTGCACGGCGCAGGCCTCCTCCACGGTCTCGCCGCGGGACGCGGGGCAGCCGAGGCAGTGCATCCCGATGCCGAAGAAGATCGGCGCGGTCTGCGGAGCGACGTCAAGAATATCACCGATGATGGTGTCCTTCGTGATCTCAACCATTTTGAAAATACCTCCGGAAAAGAATGTCGGAGATAGTTTACCCCATTTTCCGCGTTTTTTCAATAGGAAAAAATGCAAACGTGCCGCATTCGTTCGATACGGACGCGGACGACCGGAACAGAACGCAGAAAAGCGACCGTCCGGAGACGGTCGCTTTCGGAAAAGTCAAAGCAATGACTTAGCCCTGCTCCTTCATCTTGGCGAAGCAGTCGCTGCAATAGACGGGACGATCGGACTTGGGCTCGAAGGGAACCTTCGCCTCGCCGCCGCAGGCAGCGCAGACAGCGGTGAAGTACTCGCGGGGACCACGGGCGGCGTTCTTGCGAGCGTCGCGGCAGGCCTTGCAGCGCTGGGGCTCGTTCTGGAAGCCGCGCTCCGCGTAGAACTCCTGCTCACCGGCGGTGAACACGAACTCGTTGCCGCACTCTTTGCAAACTAAAGTCTTGTCTTCGTACATGATTTTACCCTCTCTTTGAAATAAAGAAAAATATATGCGTTCAGCGTTTGCTGATATCGCCGGATGAAAGCTGCCGCGCTGCCTTGCGCCTAACGCGCTGCACGGCGTTGTCCACAGACTTGGGGGACTTCCCTACCGCCTTTGCGATCTCCTGACAGGAAAGCCCGTCTAAATACAACCCTAAGATCTTCGCCTCGAACTCGGACAACTGCTTTCGGGTGCTCTCAAGCGCCTCGGCCACACGGTCGCGGTCGATGATAAGCTCCTCCGGATCGGCGGAGGAGGCGCGCAGAGCGCCGAGCGGATAGGAATTGCCATCAAAGAAAGGGGTATCCAAGGGAACGGACTGGTTGAGCGGTGAATGCTTGTCGCGCGAGGCCGCGCGAAGCGCGGAAATGAGGCGGTTGCGGATGCACACCTCGGCAAAGGTCCGGAAGGACGCGGCCTTTGCGCCGTCGTACTCGCGAATGGCCCGGATGAGCCCGAACATCCCCTCCTGGATCAGGTCCTCGCTGTCGCCGCCCGCCAGAAAAAGCGGGCGCGCGCACGAGCGCACAAGACCGGAATAGCGCCGGACAAGCGCTTCCTCCGCCTCGCGGCTGCCGTCGGCAGCGCGGCGGCAGAGCGCCTCGTCCGAGGGCTCCATCGGGGTATTTCTATCCTCTGCCACATTTACCATACTGCATTATACCTGTACTTGCACGGTTTTGTCAAGTATTTACGAAAATAAACTGAAAAAAAGATAAAATTCGGGCAACAAGATACAATTCCTGTTTCATTTGTCGCCCGCTCGCCGACAAATCGACGAATCAGACCGATCGAATGACCTTCACCAGCCGCTCGGCGACCAGCTGCGCGACGCTTTCGGTCTTGGCCTCGACCATCACGCGGATGAGCGCCTCGGTGCCGGAGGGGCGCACGAGGATGCGGCCCTCGCCGCGCAGGAACTTCTCCTCGTCCGCGACGGCGGTCTTGAGCGCATCGCTCGCCATGATGGCCTCCTTCACGCCGCGGTCGTGGCTGACGACGACGTTCAGCAGCACCTGCGGGTACTGCGGGCAGTCGGCGGTGAGCACGGACGCGCTCTTGCCGGAGAGCGCGAGGATCTGCAGGAACTGGAGTGCGGAGAGCTGACCGTCGCCGGTGGTGGCGTAGTCGGTGAAGATCATGTGGCCCGACTGCTCGCCGCCGAGCTTGTAGCCGCACTCCACCATCTTTTCGAGCACATTGCGGTCGCCCACGTTGGTGCAGACGAGGTCGATGCCGTTCTTCCGGCAGAACTCGTGCAGTCCGAGGTTCGACATGACGGTCGCCACGATGGTGTTGCCGGTGAGCCTGCCGTTGCGCTTCATATAGGCTCCGCAGACCGCCATGATCTTGTCGCCGTCGATCTCATGGCCCAGCTCGTCGACCATCAGGCAGCGGTCGGCGTCGCCGTCGAAGGCCACGCCCACGTCGTACTTCCCCGCCACGACGCGCTGGCCGAGGCTTTCGAGGTGCGTGGAGCCGCAGCGGTCGTTGATGTTCGTGCCGTTCGGCTCGCGGTGGATGAAATCGGCATAGCACTTGAAGCGTCCGAACAGCTCGGGCGCGGTGGCGCTCGCCGCGCCGTTGGCGCAGTCCACCAGCACGCGCAGACCGGAGAGGTCGGAGTCGATGGTGGTGGTGAGATGGTGGATGTACTCGAGCTTCGACTGCTTGAGACCGTGGTGCAGCACGCCGATCTCGCCGCGCGTGGCGACGGGAATGGTCTCGCCGGAGAGGATCTTTTCCTCGATCTTCGCCTCCGTCGCGTCGGGCAGCTTGTAGCCCTTTTCATTAAAGACCTTGATGCCGTTGTGCTCGAAGGGGTTGTGGCTCGCGGAGATGACGATGCCCGCGTCCGCGCCCTTGAGAACCGTCAGGTACGCGACCGCCGGAGTCGGCAGCACGCCGAAGGGCATCACGTCGCCGCCGACGGAGCAGATGCCGCAGATGAGCGCGGATTCGAGCATATCGGAGGAAATGCGCGTGTCCTTGCCGATGGTGATGAGGGGCGCTCTCCCCTTCTCCTCCTTCAAAACGGCGGCGATGGCCTGACCGGTGTGGAACGCCAGCTCGACGGTCAGATTCTCGCCCACGATTCCGCGGATGCCGTCGGTGCCAAATAGCTTGCCCATAGATGAAAGTCTCCTTATTGATTCAGTTTAAGCTGAGCTGCTCCGCCTCGTCCGCAAGGGACGCGGGAACGCTCAGGCCGAGATGCTCATACGCCTTGCGCGTCACGCAGCGGCCGCGCGGCGTGCGCGTGAGGAAGCCGAGCTGCATGAGGTACGGCTCGTACACGTCCCAGAGCGTGACGGATTCCTCGCCGATGGTCGCGGCGAGCGTGTCGATGCCGACCGGGCCGCCGCCGTAGTTCTCGATGATGGCGCGCAGCATCCGGTAGTCGATGGGGTCGAGGCCGAGCCGGTCGATCTCCAACGCGCGCAGCGCCTCGTCCGCCACCTCGCGCGTGATGACGCCGTCGGCCCTGACCTCGGCAAAATCGCGCACGCGGCGGAGCATCCGGTTGGCGATGCGCGGCGTGCCGCGCGAGCGGCGCGCGATCTCCATCGCGCCCTCGGGGGCGATGGAAACGTTCAGGATGCCCGCCGAGCGCGTGACGATCTTCGCAAGCTCCTCGGGCGTATAAAGCTCCAGACGCAGCGTGACGCCGAAGCGGTCGCGCAGCGGCGCGGAGAGCTGACCGGCGCGGGTCGTCGCGCCGATGAGCGTGAAGTGCGGCAGGTCGAGCCGGATGGAGTTCGCGCTGGGGCCCTTGCCGATGATGATGTCGATGGCGTAGTCCTCCATCGCGGGATAGAGGATCTCCTCCACCGCGCGGTTGAGGCGGTGGATCTCATCGACAAAGAGAATGTCGTTCTCACTCAGGTTGGTCAAAAGCGCGGCGAGGTCGCCCGCCTTTTCGATGGCGGGGCCGGAGGTGATGCGGATATTGACGCCCATCTCGGCGGCGATGATGCCCGCGAGCGTCGTTTTGCCAAGGCCCGGAGGGCCGTGGAGCAGAACGTGGTCGAGCGACTCATTGCGCCGCTTCGCCGCCTCGATGAAGACGGCAAGGTTGCCCTTGGCCTTCTCCTGCCCGATGTATTCGCGGAGCGTTTTCGGGCGCAGCGAGCCCTCCTGCGCGTCCTCGCTCAGGAAGGTCTTGGCCACGATGGGCTCTTCATAAATGTCGGTCCCGAAATCAATGCTCAAGTGCTCACACTCCTTTTCACGCTTTGCAGAAGAATCATCAGTACGTGACCACAAAATAAATCACATACAGCCAGCTCAGCAATCCGTGAAAAATCGCCCATCCAACGCTGTTCCATGACGTATAGGAAATAACCATAGCAAGACAGGTTCCAAAGGTAATGCCGTTCTTAACAGCTTTTTTTGTGTTTTCGTTCATTCCGCGTTCACCTTCTTTACTTCACCATTTTTTTCAGGCTCTGGCGCACGATCTCCTCGAGCGGCAGAGTCTCCACGTCCACGCCCTTGAGCGCCGCGGAAATGTCCTGCTGCGTGTAGCCGAGCACTGCGAGCGCCGCGGCGGCCTCCGCCGCCTTGCTCCCGCTGCCGAGCGCCGCACCGCCGGCCGAGGCCGGCAGGCCGATCTCCTGCGTTTCCTTGGCGATCTTGTCCTTCAATTCCAGAAGGATGCGCTGGGCGAGCTTTTTCCCGACGCCGGGCGCGGCGGTCAGCGCCTTTTCGTCGCCGGTGATGACCGCCATCGTCAGATGCTCCGGTGTGCCGACGGAGAGGATGGCGAGCGCCGCCTTCGGCCCCACGCCGGAAACGCCGATGAGCAGCTTGAAGCTATTGAGCTCCTGCTCGGTGGCGAAGCCGTAGAGCTCAAAAATGCCGTCGCCCACGTTCAAGTAGGTGTAAAGCCGTTTGACTTCACCCTTCTTGAGCTGACGGATGGTATGGTTCGTTGTGCGGCAGGCGTAGCCCACGCCGCCGCAGTCGATGACCGCGAGGTAGGGCTCGACGTGCGCGACCTTGCCCTCGAGATAATAGAACATGGAGCGTCCTCCTTAGACGGTTTGCTTGACCGGATTTTGTGCGCGCGCGAGAAGCGAGGTCGCGCTGCGCGCGTGGCAGATCGCCAGGGCGAGCGCGTCCGCCGCGTCGTCGGGACGCGGAACGGCCTTGAGCTTCAAAAGCCGCCTGACCATGTCCATCACCTGCCGCTTTTCGGCAAGGCCATAGCCGACGACCGCCTGCTTGACCTGCATGGGCGTGTACTCAAAGAGAGGTATCCCGCTCTTCGCCGCGGTGCAGAGGATGATGCCGCGCGCGTGCGCGACGGCGATGCCGGTGGTGATGTTGTTGGAGAAAAACAGCTCCTCGACCGCGATGGCCTCCGGCCGGAGCTGCGCGATCAGCTCCTCCATATCGCGCTCGAGCTGCACGAGCCGCGCGGCGAGCGGAAGCCCTGCCGGCGTGGTGACCGCGCCGTATTGCAGCATCTGCGTTTTCCCGGTCTCCGCCTCGATCAGGCCGAAGCCGACGATGGCAAGCCCCGGGTCGATGCCGAGTATCCGCATGGCGCTCCCCTCCCTCGGTGCGGAGCGATGCACGGCGGCGTGCAGCGATCCGCGATCTGCGCAGTAGGATATATTATATCAAACAGGCGTTCAAAACGCAAGCCCTTGCGGCGCGACGGCAAAAAAACCTCCGCAGACCGCGCTGCGGAGGCTTTCGTGCATGGTGCTTACTTGGTCACAGCCTTGTGGAAGACCTTCTTGCCCTTGCGGATGATGACGCCGTCGCCGGCGAGCTTCTCCTGCGGGATGCTCTCGTCGATGCTCTCGACCTTCTTCTCGTCCACAACAATGCCGCCCTGCTGAACGAGGCGGCGGGCCTCGCCGCGGCTCGGGCACAGCCCCGTGGCGACAAGCAGCGAGAGGATGTTGATGCCGCCGTTTTCAAAGTCGGCGTCCGCGAGCACGGTGGTCGGCATATTGGCGCTGTCGCCGCCGGCGCCGAAGAGCGCCTTGGCCGCGTTCTCCGCCTTCTTTGCCTCCTCCTCGCCGTGGACGAGCGCGGTGAGCTCGTAGGCAAGGATCTCCTTGGCGCGGTTGAGCTGGCTGCCCTCCCACTTGTCCATCTCGTCGATCTGCTCGAGCGGCAGGAAGGTCAGCATACGGATGCACTTCAAAACGTCCGCGTCGCCGACGTTGCGCCAATACTGGTAGAAGTCGTAGGGGCTTGTCTTGTTCGGGTCGAGCCACACCGCGCCGCTGGCGGTCTTGCCCATCTTCTTGCCCTCGCTGTTCATCAGCAGCGTGATGGTCATGGCGTGCGCGTCCTTGCCGAGCTTCCTGCGGATCAGCTCCGTGCCGCCGAGCATATTGCTCCACTGGTCGTCGCCGCCGAACTGCATATTGCAGCCGTAGTGCTGGAAGAGGTAATAGAAGTCGTAGGACTGCATGATCATGTAGTTGAACTCAAGGAAGCTCAGGCCCTTTTCCATACGCTGCTTGTAGCACTCGGCACGGAGCATATTGTTGACGCTGAAGCAGGCACCCACCTCGCGCAGCAGCTCGATGTAATTGAGCTTTAAGAGCCAGTCGGCGTTGTTGACCATGATGGCCTTGCCTTCGCCGAAGTCGATGAAGCGCTCCATCTGCTTTTTGAAGCAGTCGCAGTTGTGCTGAATGGTCTCCGGCGTCATCATGCTTCGCATATCGCTGCGTCCGGAGGGGTCGCCGATGTAGCCCGTGCCGCCGCCGACGAGGACGACGGGGCGGTTGCCCGCCATTTGCAGGCGCTTCATCAGGCACAGCGCCATGAAGTGACCGACGTGCAGGCTGTCCGCCGTCGGGTCAAAGCCGATGTAGAAGGTCGCCTTGCCGTTGTTGACCATTTCGCGGATCTCCGGCTCGTTCGTGACCTGCGCGATCAGGCCGCGCGCCTGCAGCTCTTCATAAATACCCATTGTATATTTCTCCCTGTCACTTTTTGATTTGGTAAGCCGCCGCCAATTTCACGAGACCGCGGCTGAGAAGCTCTAAATTTTCATCGTCGATGCGGTTATCCTTCCTCGTCGGGCAGATGAAACGCCCGAAGCCGGGGACGCGGCGCACCGCGCAGACCGCGACGCCCTGCTTGAAGGCGCGCTGGTCGCCGGGGAAATGCACGAGACCGTCCACCTTGTCGTAGCAGGTCTTGCGCTCGGAGTTTTCAAAGCTCGAATTGATCGCGTCGAGCAGCTCGCCGTTCCAGCGGGCGCCCTTGCCCGGCAGGATCAGCAGCTCGTCTCCGCTGCCCACGCAGTCGAGGCAGAGGACGGGCTTTTCCTTGGCGCTCGGATAGCGCTTGCGGAAGCCCTTGGCGCCCCGCATATTGTCGCTGCCGCCGTCCAGAAAGAGGAAGCAGACGTCGTTGCGGTAGCGCGGCGTGAGCTGCTCGGCGGTGCGGAGCAGCGCCGCCACGCCGGAGGTGTTGGCGTTGACATTGTTCTTCTCCGACGGTCCGTATTTGAGATACGCCAGCGCGCCGATCAGCAGCACGAGAAAGAGCGGCAGCGTCAGGTTCGGAAGGCTCAGCGCGAAGGTCACGCCGAGGGAGACCGCGAAGCAGAGCACCAGCGCCAGCACGGGCGTGAGCGCCTGATAGAGCAGATAGGTCACCGGCCGCGTCGGGCAGAGGATCGCCGGCAGCGGCTCGCGCAGCGGCGTATCGTAGTGCGCGGCATAGAGGATGCTCGCCCGCTCGGGATCGCCCGCGATGACGTTCACCGCCTTGCCGCAGTCGTTGAGCTTTGCGTCGTAGCCGAGCGCGCGCAGCTGCCCCATGAGGTAGGTGCGCATATTTTCTTTTTCCTGTGCCTTGCGCCGCACGGGATAGTCCCGCGTGATGCGCTGCGCGTACTGGTCCATCGGCAGCGGTTCTCCTTTTTTCAGATCAGCAAATCAACTGATATTGTAATGCCATACGGCGAAAAATGCAATTCTTTTTTACGTTAAAGCGAATCAAAACGAAGAATTCACAGCGCGCTGCGGAACGCGTCCGCCGCGCTCAGCAGCTCCTCCGCGCCGCGCAGCTGCGTTTCGGTCGCCGCCGCGCCGCCGGTCAGCCGCGCAAGCTCCGCGCAGCGCTGTGCGCGGTCAAGCTCCACGACGCGCGTGAAGGTGCGTCCGTTCTCCTCGCCCTTCTCGACGGAAAAGTGCGTGTCCGCCATCGCGGCGAGCTGTGGCAGATGCGTCACGCAGAGCACCTGACGCCTGCGCGAGAGCTTCGCCATCTTCTCCGCCACGCGCTGGGCCGCGCGGCCTGAGACGCCGGTATCCACCTCGTCGAAGACCATCGTCATCACATGATCCTGCTCGGCGAGCACGTTTTTGAGCGCGAGCATGATGCGCGCGAGCTCGCCGCCCGAGGCGATCTTGTGGATGGGCTTGAGGTCCTCGCCCGCGTTCGCGCTCATGAGGAAGCGCACCGTGTCGATGCCCGTCGCGTCCGGCTCATGCTCTGTAAAGTCGATGGAAAAGCGGACCTTGTTCATGTCCAGCTCGCGCAGCTCCCGCAGAATGCGCTCCTCGAGCGCTTTTGCCGCAGCCTTGCGCGCGTCGGAAAGCGTGCGCGCCGCGGCGAGCATTTCCTTTTCCTGCTTGGCAAGCGTCCCCTGAAGCTGCACGATGCGATCGTCCGCGTATTCGATCTCGTCAAGCTCCTTTTTACTGCGCTCGAGGTAATCGAGCATCTCGCCGACCGTCGCGCCGTACTTTTTCTTGAGGCGGTAGAGCTGGTCGGCGCGGCTCTCCACCGCGTCGAGCTCCTGCGGGGAAAAGTCCATCTCACTTCTCAGGTCGCGCACCGTTTCGGCGAGATCGTAAACGTCGGAATACAGGCTCTCCAGCCGCTCGCACAGCTCGGAGAAGCGAGCGCCGAGGGCGCGCACACTGTGGAGCGCGTTCTCCGCGTTCTTGAGCTGGCTCGCCGCGCCGAGGCCGTCGTCCCCGCCGGAGAGGGCGTAGTCCGCCGCGGCGAAGGCGTCCATGAACTTTTCGGCATTGCGCAGCAGCTCGCGCCGCGCAAGAAGCTCCTCCTCCTCGCCGTCGCGCAGCTCCGCGCGCTCCAGCTCGGCGATCTGATGGCGCAGCGTGTCGACGCGGCGGGCCTTTTCCGTCTCGTCCATTTCAAGCGCCTCGATCTGCCGCCGGGTCTCACGCGCCGCCTGATAACGCTCGGTATAGGCTTCCGGCAGGCCGTCGAGCCGGGCGAAGCGGTCGAGGTACGCGCCGTGCTGCTCCTCGTCGAGCAGCTGCGTGCCCTCGTGCTGGCCGTGGATATTCAAAAGGCTTGTCCCCAACGCGCGCAGCTGCGCGACCGTGATGGGCCGTCCGTTCGCGCGGCAGATGTTCTTGCCGTCGGCATAGATGTCGCGCTGGAGCAGCAGCACGCCGTCCTCCGGCTCGACGCCGAGCGCGGCGAGCACAGGAAGCGAGGCGTCCACGCCGTCAAATTCCGCGCTGACGAAGGCCTTGGCCGCGCCCGTGCGGATCAGGTCGCGCGAGGTGCGCGCGCCGAGCACCGCGCCGAGCGAGTCGATGACGATGGACTTGCCCGCGCCGGTCTCACCGGTGAGCGCGTTGAAGCCCGCGCGGAACGAGATGTCCGCGCGCTCAATGACGGCGATGTTTTCGATGTGGAGAAGCTGAAGCATTGCGGCCTTCTCCCCTTCTTACTTGATCATGGCGGTCAGCTCGGTGCAGAATTCCGCCGCGCTCTGCTCGTCGCGCAGCACGACGAGCACCGTGTCGTCGCCGCTGACCGTGCCGACGATAGCGGGGATCTCCATGCCGTCGAAGGCGGAGCCTGCCGCGGGGCCGAGGCCCGGCATCATCTTCACCACGACGAGGTTCTGCGCGCGGTCGGCGCTGAGGATGCTCTCGCGCAGGATGACCTGTAATCTGCCGGCAAAGTTGAGCTTGATCTTCTGCGCGCTCACGGCGTAGCGGTAGCGCCCGCCGCCGACCGGCTCCTTGATGAGGTGGAGCTGCTTGATGTCGCGCGAGATGGTCGCCTGCGTGCTCTCAATGCCCTGCTCCTGCAGCTTCGCCAAAAGCTGCTCCTGTGTTTCGATCGGCTCGGCCTCAATGATGGCCAGAATTTTCTCCTGTCGGTTATTCTTCATGTCCCAACACTCCCATCAACATCTTTTTTTGCAGGATATCGCAAAAGCTCTTATTGGAAAGCCTTACGAGCTTTGTTTCATATTTTGAGCGCCGGATCTCCACGGCGTCGCCGTTGCGCAGCGAGAACGCCCTCCCGCCGTCGGCGGAGAGAAAGATCGGCTTGTAGCCGGTTTTTTCCGTCTGCACGGTGACGGTGCGCTCCGGCGAGAGCACATAGGAGTTGGCGTGCACGCTGTGCGCGCAGATCGGACTGACGATGAGGTTGCGTGCTGTCGGCTCGACGACCGGCCCGCCCGCGGAGAGCGAATAGGCCGTGGAGCCGGTCGGGCTCGCGACGATCACGCCGTCGCCCGTCACATCGAGCAGCCGTCCCTGCTCGGTCCGAATGTGGAGCCGGATCACGCGGGACACCGCTCCACGGGTCACGACCGCCTCGTTGAGTGCGAGGTTGGAGTAGATGACGCGCCCCTCGCGCACCACGCTGACGTCGAGCATCATGCGGCTCTCGACCGTGTATTTTTCGTCCATCAGCTCGCCGAGGCGGCCAAGCTCCTTCTGCTCCAGCTCCGCCATGAAGCCGAGCGAGCCGAGGTTCACGCCGAGCACCGGAATGTCGCGGTGCGCCGCGGTCTTGGAAAGGTGCAGGATCGTGCCGTCGCCGCCGAAGGCGATGATCATGTCCGCGCCGCGCAGCTCCTGCTGGAGCGGACGGATATCGAGGCCGTAGCCCTCGGGCTTCTCCTCGTTGCGGAACGGCACGCACACGACGTTCGGACAGTGAACGCTGTCGAGAATGCGCTTGGCCTCCTTGGCGACGGTCAGCTCGTGGTCGCGGTAGGGGTTTGGACAAAGTATCACCTTTTTAAGCATCGTTTTCGCCTTTCTTTTCCTCCAGCGCCGCGTGGGACGCCTCGACCAGAGCCTTCAGGTCATGGACCGGCGGCTCCTCCTCCGCACGGGAGAGATAGCCGAGATATTCAATGTTCCCCTCGGGGCCGCGAATGGGAGAGTACGTCAGGCCAAGGACGGTAAAGTGACTTTCCTTTGCGTGCTCCAGAAAGTGCTCGAGCACCTCCAGATGCACGGCGGGATCGCGCACGACGCCCTTTTTGCCGACCTTTTCCCGTCCTGCCTCGAACTGCGGCTTGACGAGGCAGACGGCGTGGCCGTCCGGCTTCAGAAGCCCCGCGAGCGCGGGCAGAATGAGCTTGAGCGAGATAAACGACACGTCCACGGACGCGAAATCCAGCTCATCGGGGATCTGCTCATGCGTGAGATAGCGCGCGTTCGTGCGCTCCATACACACGACGCGCGCGTCGCTGCGGAGCCTCCAGTCGAGCTGACCGTAGCCGACGTCCACGGCGTAGACCTTCTTCGCGCCGTTTTGCAGCATACAGTCGGTAAAGCCGCCGGTAGACGCGCCGATGTCGGCGCAGATGCAGTCCGTGAGCGTGATGGGAAACGCCGCCATCGCCTTTTCGAGCTTGAGTCCGCCGCGGCTGACGTAGCGCAGCGTGTGGCCGCGCACCTCGAGCGCCGCGTCGGCGGCGACCGGCGTGCCGGCCTTATCGACCTTTTGCCCGTTCACATAGACGATGCCGCTCATGATGCTCGCCTGCGCCTTGGCGCGCGTTTCGGCAAGGCCGCGCGCAACGAGCGCGACGTCCAATCGTTCCTTTGTACTCATTGGCAGACCTCCTTTGCCGTGCGCGCCAGGCTCTCCGCGTCCAGTCCGCATTGGCGGTACAGCTCGCCGACGCTCCCCTGCTCGATGAATCTGCGCCCGAGGTTGCAGAGCATGAGCCTCTGCGGCTCGTGCCCCTCCTCGGCGAGGATCGCCGCGATGCGCTGACCGATGCAGCCCACGCCCGAGCATTCCTCCGCGACCAGCAGCCGCTTCGTTGTGCCGAAGATTCTGGAAAGCTCGCCGCCGCGGAAGGGCGAAATGCGGTTGAGCTTGACCACCCGCGCCTCGATGCCGTCCTCGTGCAGCAGCTCCGCCGCGCCGAGCACGTTGTTGATGAGCGTGCCGTAGGCGCAGAGCGTGATGTCCTTCCCCGTGCGCAGCTCGGCAAAATCCCCGGCGCTCGTATCGGCGGTGAAGGCGCCCTCGCCGCCGCGCGGATAGCGGATGGCGACCGGGCCGGTCATTTCAAAAAGCGCGCGGCGCAGCATGGCGCGCAGCTCCGCGAAGCTCGCGGGGCAGAGCACCGTCATATTCGGGATGCCGGATAAAAATACCGTATCCATCACGCCGTGATGCGTCGCGCCGTCCGCGCCGACCAGGCCCGCGCGGTCGACCGCAAAGACGACGTGCAGTCCGCTCAGCGCCACATCGTGCAGCAGCTGGTCGTAGGCGCGCTGGAGAAAGCTCGAATACACGGCGAACACCGGGAGCGCGCCCTGCTTGGCAAGGCCCGCCGCCATCGCGGCGGCGTGTCCCTCGGCGATGCCGACGTCAAAAAAGCGGTCGGGGAAACGCCCGGCAAAGGGCGTGAGACCCGTGCCGTCCTCCATCGCCGCGGTGATCGCGCATACGCGCGGGTCCTCCTCAGCCAGCTCCGTGAGCGCCGCGCCGAAGACGGAGGAAAAGCTTTCCTTCGCCGGCGGCACCGCGCCGGTCGCGGCGTCGAACGATCCGACGCCGTGGAATTTCCACGGCTCACGCTCGGCAGGCGCGTAGCCGTGCCCCTTCTGCGTGCGGACATGGACGAGCACCGGGCGCTTCATCTCCCGCGCCCATTCGAGCGTGGTGGTGAGCTGCGCGAGGTCGTGCCCGTCCACAGGACCGAGGTAGGCGAAGCCCATATCCTCGAACATCGTGGCGTTGGGCAGCATGGCCTTTTTGAGTCCCGTTTTGAGCGAGTGATTGAAGCGGTAGAGCGCGCGTCCGGCGGCCGTGCCGCTCAGCGCGTTGTGATACGCCTTCTTGAAGGCGAAGTACTCCGGCTTCGTGCGCAGGCGCGAGAGATGCTCGCTCATCGCGCCGACGTTGCGGTCGATGGACATACCGTTGTCGTTGAGGATAACGATCAGCGGCTCGCCGGAGGCGCCGGCGTTGTTGAGCCCCTCGTAAGCAAGGCCGCCGGTGAGCGCGCCGTCGCCGATGAGGGCAAGCACGCTGTAATCCTCGTGCAGCATCGTGCGGGCGCGCGCCATGCCGAGCGCCACGGAGACGGAGTTGGAGGCATGACCGGCGATGAAGGCGTCGTGTACGCTCTCGCAGGGCTTGGGAAAGCCCGAGATGCCGCCGAGCTGCCGCAGCGTCGGAAAGCGGTCCGCGCGTCCGGTGAGTATTTTATGAACGTAGCACTGATGCCCCACGTCAAAAACGAGGCGGTCGCGCGCCGTGTCGAACACGCGGTGGATGGCGACGGTCAGCTCCACCACGCCGAGGTTCGAGGCGAGGTGCCCGCCGGTGTGCGAGACCTGCGTGACAAGAAAGCCGCGCAGCTCGTCGCAGAGAAGCGGAAGCTCCGAGCCGTCGAGCGCCCGGAGGTCTTCCGGCGAATGAATTCGGTCCAAGATCAACGTAGTATCCCCTTGCAGTTGTTTTCGGGCGGCCCGGCAGGAGCGCGGGATACCGCCGTCATGTCAAATCATGGTCATTATAGACCATCGTGCGGAAATATACAAGATATACAGCGCGATATTCACCGCAAAATTTTTGTGAACGACGCAAAACAGGGCGGAGTCCCGAAGGTCTCCGCCCTGCCGGGCGTTACTTGTTCCGCGTTTCCATGCTGTGCGAGAGCGCGGCGAGGAAGTCCGCTTCTCCGCCGAACAGACCGAGCGCGGAGATCGCCTCGTCCGTCAGGCGCACGACTTCACGCTCGCACGCCGCAAGGCCGAGGAGATCGACGAAGGTGGTCTTTTTCTCCGCCTTGTCCGAGCCGATGGGCTTGCCGAAGGTCGCCTCGTCGCCGATCACGTCGAGCATATCGTCGCGGATCTGGAAGGCAAGGCCGAGCGCGTCGGCATAGCGCTGCGCCGCATCCGCCTGCTCCGCCGTGCCGCCCGCGGCGGCGACGCCCATCAGGCAGGCCGCGCGGATGAGCGCGCTCGTTTTGCGCAGATGGATCGCCATCAGCTCGTCGCGGTCGAGGGAGCGGCCCTCCCATTCGAGGTCGAGCTGCTGGCCGCCGCAGATGCCGGCGTGACCCGCGGCGTGCGTCAAAATCTGAGCGCAGCGCAGCGCGCGCTCCGGCGCAAGCGGCGCGGAGAGCACCGTTTCAAAGGCGAGAGCCTGCAGCGCGTCGCCTGCCAGCACGGCGGTGGCCTCGCCGAACACCTTGTGGTTCGACGGCTTGCCGCGGCGCAGATCGTCGTCGTCCATGCACGGCAGATCGTCGTGAATGAGCGAATAGGTATGCAGCAGCTCAACGCCGCAGGCGGCGGGAAGCGCGGCGTGAACGTCGCCGCCGCAAAGGCGGCAGAATTCCAGCGTCAGGATCGGCCGCAGGCGCTTGCCGCCCGCGGTGAGACTGTAGCGCATGGCGCCGAGCAGCCGCGCGTAGGGCTCGTCCGCGGCGACGCATTGTGCATCGAGAAGGTCCTCGACCATCGTGCGGTATTCCTCCATGCGGAGGGCAAACAGTTCTCGTTCCATGTACTATTCCTCCGCAGCAAAGGAGGCTTCGACCGGCGCGCCGTCCGCGCCTTTGGTCAGGCGCACGACCTTCTGCTCCGCCTCGTCGAGCATTTTTCCGCAGGCGGAGACGAGCTTCGTCCCCTCCTCAAAGAGCTTGAGCGAGTCGGCTAACTTCGCGTCGCCGCGCTCAAGCTGCGACACGATCTCCTCGAGCCGCGTGATGTTATCCTCAAAGCTTTTTGCCATGGTTGTTCCCTCCTCTCGTTTCGTTGACCGTACAGGCCAGGCTGCCCCGTCCGAGCGTCACGTCGATCGTCTCGCCGACGGTCACCTCGTCCGCGCTGCGGAGCACCGTACCGTTCGCCGTCCGCGCCACGGCATAGCCGCGCGCGAGCACCGCGAGCGGGCTCATCGCGTGGAGCGACGCGCACAGCGCGGCAAAGCGCTGCCGCCGCTCCCCCACCTGCTTTTCCGCAAGCGAGGCAAGGCTCTTTTGCGTATAGTCGAGCAGCAGGCGCTTGTCCGCGATGAAGGCCATCGGGTCGCGCAGCACACGCTTCCGCTCCAAGGCGGTCAGCCGTTCGCGCAGCGCGGAAAGGCGGCTTTCCTCCGTTTTGGTCATGCCTCGCTCCAGCGCCGTGAGCCGGGCGCGGACGTCATTCCGGTCGGGCACGGCGATCTCCGCGGCGTTCGACGGCGTGGACGCCCGCGCGTCCGCGACATAGTCGGCGATGGTGACGTCCGGCTCGTGACCGACGGCGGAGATGACGGGGATCTCCGATTCGTAGATGGCGTGCGCCACGCGCTCGTCGTTGAACGCCCAGAGGTCCTCGATGGAGCCACCGCCGCGGCCCGTGATGATGAGGTCCGCGACCTTGTATCTGTTCGCGTAGCGCAGCGCGCCGACGATCTCCGGCGGGGCCTCGGTTCCCTGCACGCGCACACCGAGGAGCTTGACCTCCGTAAGCGGCCAGCGGGCGCGGAGGATGCGGAGCATATCATGCACCGCCGCGCCGGCGGGCGAGGTGATGATGGCGATGGTTTTCGGGTATTTCGGCAGCGGCTTTTTGTGCGCGGGATCGAAAAGCCCCTCGCGCTCCAACTGCGCCTTGAGCTGCTCGAAGGCGACGTGCAGGTCGCCCGCGCCCTCCGGTGAGAGCTCGGAGACATAAAGCTGATAGACCCCGTCGCGCGGGAACACGCTGATGCGCCCGAAGGCGATGACCTTCATGCCGTTCTCGGGACGGAAGCGCAGACGCAGGGCGTTTCCCTTGAACAGCACGCAGCGCATCGCGCCCTCGGCGTCCTTGAGCGTGAAGTAGTGGTGGCCCGAGGGGTAGAGCTTGTAGTTTGAGATCTCACCGCGCACGAAGATCTCCTGCAGCTGCGGCACGCGGTCGAGCAGAGCCTTGATGAAGTTGTTGGCCTCGCTGACCGAGAAGATCATTTGCTGTTCCATGCGTTCTCCTGTGAAGCGTTTTTCCTTTGCAGATGCCGGATATACAAAGCAGAGCGCCGCCGTGCGCGGTGCTCTGCTTCTTCGCTTATTCTGCGCTGATCTCCGCGCGCACGAACGAGCCGAGGATGCCGTTGATGAACTTCACGGTCTCGGGCGTTTCGTACTTCTTGGCGATCTCCACCGCCTCGTTGATGGCGACGGAGTTCGGCACGTCGCGGAAATAGAGAATTTCGTACATCGCCACGCGCATGATGGCGGAGGCCACGAGCGGGATGCGGTCAAAGCTCCAGCCCTTGGCGTACCTGGCGATGAATTCGTCCAGCTCCGGCGCGTGATCGGCCACGCCGCACACGAGCGCGCGGATATACTCCGCCTGCTTGGCGTTGGGCGCTTCGCTGTATAGCTCATCCTCACCTGCCAGCTCGGCAAAGCCGTCGCGGCTCAGCCGCTCGGCGACCAGCTCCTCCGCCGTTTTGTCGGTGAAGCTCAGCTCATACGCCAGATGCACGGCAATCTCTCTTGCAGTATTGCGAACCATAGACGTTTCGTCCTTTTCTCTTTCTTGTTAGTTGAAGCTGATGCCGCCCACATGGACATTGACCGCCCGGACGGAGAAGCCCGTCATCGTCTCGACCGCGCTCATCACGGCGTCCTGCACCTTGGCGGCGGTCTCGGGAATGGCGAAGCCGTATTTCACCGTCAGGTAAACGTCCAGCGTGATCTCGCCGTCCTGAATGTCCATGCGGATGCCGCGTGCGGGCTTCTTGCCCATGAACTGCTCGGTGAGCTGCTCGGTCATGGTGGTCATCATGGCGCCGACGCCCTCGATCTCGCCGATGGCCTCGGACGCGATCGCGACCACAACATCCTCGGAAATGTTGATGCTGCCGTCGCTCGCGGACTGCGTCAGATATTCGCGGTTTTCGCCCATTGCTGTCTCTCCTTGCTATACGGTAGTGATACTCAGCATACGCTATGCTCAATTATTAGTATTCTACCATCCTTTGCCGCAAATTACAACAGCTAATTTACTTCTAATATTTTGATGCAGTCGGCGGTCAGCTCGGTCTCCTGCTTGACGATGTCGGTGATCTTCGCGATGTCCTCGGTCTGAAGTCCGTCCTCGCCCGCCGAAACCACCACGCTCACGCCGTCGTCGGCCATGAAGACCACGCAGTCCGTGTAGCCCTTGGCGGTGATCATGTTTTCGATCTGCGCTTCGGCGAGCGTGTAGGCCGCGAGCGTCTGGATGCTCTGCGCAGCCTCGGCTGCGGCCGCCTCATCGACCTCCGCCGCGCCGCTCGCCTCCTGCAGAAGGCTCAGCGCGCTGTCGCGGGCCTGCTGGCGCGTGAGCCGCGCGGTCGCAAAGTAGTCGCCCGGCAGCGCTTCGCCGGAGACCTCCTCTGCGTCGCCTTCCGTGCCGTCCACCAGAGTGGCCTGCCCGAGGATCTTGTCGGTCTCCTCCACCTGCTGCGCGTAGCGTCCGTTCAGAAAGATCGCCCCGCACACGAGCAGTAAGACCGCTCCCGCCACCATGTTCCGTTTCCACAGCTTTTTCATGTTCTTCCTCCCAAAAATAATGATTTTCATGGTTTCCCCTGTAATACGGTGATCTTGTCGCTCGGCAGCGCCGTCAGAGCGCTGACCGCCTGCGTCACGGCAAGGCGCACGCCCGCGCTGCCGCCGCCCTCGCAGACTACAAGCGCCCCGACGTAGCGCGGATAGACGCGGTTCGTCACCACGACCTCCTGCGTGCCGCTGCCCGTACCGATGACGACCGCCTCACTCTTGCGCTTCATGTCCTCGCTCCCGCTGCGCTCGGCGGTCGTGTCCTGCGCCAGCTCGCGCTTCGTGCCGGAGTCCACGGTGAGCATCAGCCGCAGCTCGCCCACGCCGTCGATGGCGCGCAGGATGTTCTCCATCTCCTCCTGCACTGCGGCGCGGTCGAACGCCTCGGCGTCCGGACTGCCGGCTGTTGGCTCGGCCTCCGTTTTTCCTCCCGGCAGCAGCATCAGCACGATGCCGAGGAGCGCCGCGAGCGCGGCGAGACGGTATTTTTTCAATCCCTCGAGCCACTTCCCCGCCCGCGCATCCTTCATCTCTCCGCCCTCCATTCCTGCTTCTCCGGCGCGATCCCCAGCTCCTGCGTGAGGAGCACGGAGAGCTCCGCGTTTTCCTCGCCGAAGAGCACCGCGCGGTCGGGAATGAACGCGCCGTCCTCCTCGCGCACCGTGACCTCCGCGGTGACCTCGGCGCCGAGGGCGTGTGCTTTGTCCTCAATATATGCGCCCGTCCGCTCCGCTATGACCGCCGCGAGCGACTGCCCGCTCACGTCGCGGTATTGCTCCTCCAATGCCGCGCGGTCGGCGGAGAGACCGTCGAGGTCGAGCGACAGCTCCCACGGCTCCACCGTCCCGAGCGGGCGCAGCATACAGAGAATGAGCACCAGTCCGCCGGAAAAGCGCGCGAGCTTCCGTACGCTTCCCTCGGGCGTGAGCTGATCGAGAAGGCTCACGAGAAAGGCGCAGCTCACCACGCCGAGGAGCCATTGCCGTAAAAATGCCATCACATCACCACCATGGAAATGGATACGAGCAGCGCCGCGAGCAGCAGCGCCGCGCAGGCCGCCGTCATGCCGAGGACGAGGGCGAAGGCGTCGCCAAGCTGCTCGAGCAGCCGCTCAAGCGGCTTGACTCCGCTGACCGCCGAGACGAAGGCCGCCGCGCGGTAGAGCAAAAACTGCACGCCCAGCCGCACGAGCGGCGTGAGGCAGGCGAGCAGCACGCCCAGCACGCCGGCCGCCCCGATGGCCGCGCGCAGCGAATGGGCCGCGCTGAGCACCATCTCGGCGGACTCCGCGAGAATGCTCCCGACCACCGGCACCGCGCCGGAGACCGCCGTCTGCGCCGCCTTGACCGCCGCGCGGTCCGCGCTGCCGGTGAGCACGCCGCTGACCGACAGATAGAGCGTGAAGGCCGTCACCGCGCCGCACAGCAGCCAGGAGATGAGCTTTTTGAGTCCGTCCGCGAGCTTGTCCAGACCGCTCTCCGGCAGCGCCGCGCCCGCCGAGGCAAGAGCGATGTGGCAGTAGACCAGCGGGAGCAGCAGCTCGTGGATGAGCGTTGTGAGCGCGTCGGCGGCAAAGAGCGTGCCGACCTGCCAGGCGCTCGCCGTGAACACGCCGCCGCAGCCCGCGAGCGCCGCCGCCATCGTCGGCAGCAGGAGCTTGGTGAGGTCGGCGAGGTCCTGCATGGTCGCCGTTCCCAGTCCGATGAGCGAGGAAAGGTCGCCCGCCGAGAGCGTCGTCACGCACAGCACGCCGACGAGCGGCACAAAGCGGGAGGCGTTCTCGCCGAGCGAGGACGCAAAGCCGTCCGCGGCTCCCGTGAGCAGGACGGTCAGCGCGAGCAGCACCGCCCCGCGCAGCGAGCGGTCCAGCGACGCGCGCAGCGCGTCGAAGAAGCTTTGCACGAGGAGCCGTACGCCGCCCTCCGTGATGCCTTCACCCTCTGCCAGCGCCGCCGCTTCCTCCGGCAGCGCGTCGAGAAGCTCGCCCGGAAGCTGCACGGCGCAGACTGGAACGGTCAGGAGCGCGAGCGTGAGCAGAAGAAATGCCGTCCTTCTCACAGCCAGCCCTCCACCAGCTCCGCCACGGCGAGCAGCAGCGGAGCGGCTGCGGTCAGCGCACAGACCGCACCGGCGGTCTCGAGCACGGAGGCAAGAGCGCCCTGCGCGGCGTCGCGGCAGAAGGCGCCGCCCACGCGCACCGTCAGCGCAATGGCGAGCACCTTCCAAAGCGGCGTGAACACCGCGCCCGAAAGTCCCGTTTTCTCTGCGAGCGTGCGAAGCAGCGCGGCCAGCGGTTCGCCTGCCGTGATGAGCAGAGTCGCCGCGCAGGCGGCGGCGCACAGCGCCAGCAGCAGCGCCAGCTCTCCCTCGTTTCGCCGCAGCAGCGAGGCGACCGCCGCCGTGATGACGCACAGCGCGAATACCTTCAGCAAAAGCTCCATCGCTCAGAACCCGAAGAGTGTTTTGACCAGCTCAAAGAGCGAGCTGATCTCCCGCACGAGCAGCATCATCGTCGTCACCAGTCCCGCAAGGCTCACGAGCATCGCCTGATCGGGCCGGTCCGAGCGCACGAGCAGCTGATTGAGCACCGCGACCACGATGCCGATGGCGGCGATCTTGAATACCAGATCAATGTCCATAGCGATCTCCTGTGTAAAGTGTTTTTCCTGTTCAGATAAGCAGTATCGTGACAAGGAGACTCAGGCTGAAGCAGAGCGTCGTCACGAGCCGGGTATCCCGCGCGCTCTGCCGCTCCCGCTCCGTGAGCGTACCGCGCAGCGCCTGCGCCGCCGCGCGCAGGGCGCGGAGCACCGCGTCCTCCTCCCCGCCGAAGGTGTCGGCAAGACCGGATAGCAACGCCTGCTCCCGCTCACCGAGCGGCGTCCGGGCGGCGGCCTCGCGCCAGCCGTCCGGCAGCGGCGTTCCGTTCTCCAGCTGCGCGAGCACGTCGGCGAAGAAGGCGTCGGCGTACTTCCCCGCGCCGCGCTGTCCGAGCAGCCGCGGCAGCGGCGTGAGCGAGGCGCGTATCCCGCGCTCCAAGCTCTCCAATGCGGCGGAAAGCTCCCGCAGGGCGGCGCGCTCCTGTCTCCGTGCGCCGAGCAGCGCATGGCATTGGAGCGCCGCGCCGCAGAGGATCAGGGCGGCTCCGAGCAGCTTCATGGCAGCAGCTCCTCCACGCGATAGCGCCGCTCCTCGCCCGTTCCCTCAATGATGACCGCACGGGAGAACACGCCGGAATCCCGCAGCAGCGGCCAGAGCGGCTTTTGCCGCAGCTCGTCAAGGCCGGAGGCGTGCATCGTCGCAAGCAGCGCCGCGCCGCAGTTGGCGGCGTGCGCCATCGCCGCAATGTCCTCGGCCGCCGTGATCTCATCGACCGCGATGACCTGCGGGTTCATTGCCCGCAGCACCATGCCGATGCCCTGCGCCTTGGGGCAGAGCGCTAGCACGTCCGTGTGCGTCCCCAACGCCATCTGCGCCTCTCCTCCGGCGCAGACGGCGATCTCTCCGCGCTCGTCCACCACCGCGACGCGCAGCGCCGCGCGGTCCTCGCTTCCGAGCGAGAGCGTGCGGATGAGGTCGCGCAGAAGCGTCGTCTTGCCGCCGCCCGGCGGCGAGAGCAGGAGCGTGCTCCGGAAGGCTCCCGCGCAGAACAGGCTGTCTGCCGTCGGCTCGGCCAGGCCGATCCGCTCGGTGACGATGCGCAGCGAGAGCGAGGAAATGTCCCGCAGGCTCGCGACCGCGCCGTTCCGCAGCACCGCCGTTCCGCATACGCCGAGCCGGAAGCCGCCGTGCAGGCACAAAAAGCCCTGCCGAAGCGTCTCCGCGCAGGCATAGCGCGAGTAGTCCGTCACCGCGTCCACCATCTGCGCGAGATCGCGCGGCGTCACGCGGCTGTCCGCGCCGAAGTACGGCAGCGTGACCTCGCCCTCGGGCAGCAGTGCGGCGGGGGGCTGTCCGGCACGCAGGCGGAACTCCTCCGTGTATCGCTTGCGATGGTCCGGCATTTGCAGCGCCGCGCGTCGGAACCGGGGCGGCAGCAGCGCCGCCGCCTCCTCGCAGCGCGCAATGGCCCTGGCTTCGTTCATGCGCTCTCCCCCTTGTCCGTCAGATACCCCACTCTATGCGAGGAGCGGACAGGTCATGCCTGTTCGCCTGAAAAAATGCGGATGAAGAAAAAAGCGGCGGGAGCTCCCGCCGCTTCGCGCTCGTAGCTTTTATTTGCCGCCGCAGCTGCAGCAGTTCGTCGGCGTGTCCGCGCCGCCCTCCGCGATGCCGGCGGGGAAGAAATCGTCCACCGGGAAGCAGACGCTCTCGAACATCTCGCAGGGATCGTCGCAGGAGCTGCACGAAATGCTGCCGACCGGCTGGCAGCTGCCGCTCGGGATGCAGTAGTCGAATACCGGAATGAGCAGCTGCGTGCCGCGCTCGAGCCGCACGATGGAGAACTGTCCGATGGAGATGCACACGCGCCTGGTCTGCGGCTCGAAGAGAATGGGCTCGTCGAAGGCTTCGGCAATGCCCGTGGGCACGCCTGTGACCGCTGCGCAGTCGCAGCAGTTCCCGCAGGAGCAGTCGACAATGCGCGCGCACAGCAGCAGCGGGTCGACAGCCGTGACCACGGCGGTCGGCAGGTTTGCCGTGAGGTCGATGGGATAGTCCGCGCCGCCGGGCACGGGATACGAGGAGAATACCTTCGCGCGGCTCTCGCCGCCGAAGAGCATCACGCGCTTATCGAAGGTCGCAAGGCCCTCGATCTCCGTTGCGCGCATCCCGTTGTTCACCGCCTGCAGGATCACGCGGTAGTAAAAGCGCATATCGACCGTAAAGAAGCCGCGGTTGAAGCTCACCGGCTCCACATCCACGCCGACGTGCAGCAGCTCCACGCGGCCGCCGCGGATGCTCTGCGAGGCGTCGATGACGCTTTGGGCCGTCGCCGTGGGGTAAAAGGTCAGGTCCTCGATGCAGTCCTTATCCTTGCAGGACGAGAAGATCTTTTTCGTATGGATACAGACCGCTTCGCGCACGCCGTTGGCGCTCGTGATCGGGCCTGCGGTCACTTTTTCAGCCATGGAAATACCTCCTGATCTAAGTACTGATGAAAGATTGGCTTTCTTTCAGTCCAGTCTATGCCGAGCGGCGGGAATGGTGAAAAATCCACTATACAAATTTAAGGAAACGCGCTATAATAAGGAAAATATCGGACAGGAGGGCTGCCCTATGGCGCGCATGGGCTTCATTCAGGATAAGCTCGAGATCAAATTTCTTCTTCTCTACATCGCCTCACGGCTCATCGAGCCGGTGCCGTTTGAGGCCATGCAGGAGCTTGCGATGATCGACGACGGCGTGGACTTCTTCGATTTCTCCGAGTGCATGAATGATCTCGTCACCTCCGGGCACCTGACGCTCTCGGAGGACGGGCTCTATGCCATCACGGAGAAGGGCCTGCGCAACGGGCAGATCTGCGAATCGAGTCTTCCCTACTCCGTGCGCCTCGCGGCGGACAAGAACATCACCGTGTTCAATCAGAAGCTGCGCCGCCGCGCACAGATCCGATCCGAGATCACACCGCGCCCCAACGGCACCTACACCGTCTCCCTCGCCTTCTGCGACGAGCAGGACAGCCCGCTTCTGAAGATGGAGCTGATGGTGCCCAAGGAGGTCATGGCAAAGGACCTTGCCGACCGCTTCCGGAAGAACACCGAGCAGCTTTACGCGAGCGTGATCAATGCGCTCTTTGAAGCACCAAGGGAGAAAAAGGAATAAGGATAGAAAAAAGGAGGACGCTGCCGTCCTCCTTTTCTCGTATGCCGTTTTATTCCAGCCTGAGCCAGTCCTCGTAGTGCGGCAGCTCGTAGTCGGCGAGGGCGCACATCCGCCGCCACTCGTCCTCCTCCGCCGCACCGCCGACGGCGACCGCGCGGAAGCCCGCTGCCTTCGCCGTCTCCACGAGCGCGAGCGTACCGGTAAAGACCACGGTATCCGCCTTCTGCGACCGCAGCCGCCGCATGGCCTTTTCCAGCATCGTCCCGCTGCAAACGGCGCAGCCTGCCTCGCGCTCGGTCAAAAGACCGCGGAAGTCTCCCTCGATCCCCGCCGAACGCAGCAGCGCCTGCGCTTCGGCGCGGTCGAGCGCCGTGACGGCGTAGAGCCACACGCTCTCCATTTTCAGAATGGAGAGCACCTTGTCCGCGCCCGGGCGCAGGGTACCGCCGTCCAGCAGGGCGTCGGGCAGAGTAAAGATCGCGCTTTGCAAACGCATGGAAATTTCGTCTCCTTTTTATTTCAGCACTACATTCTCGTCGCCGAGCAGCTCGCGCATCGCGCGGACAAAAGCCGGGTGCAGCACCGCGGTCGTGCCGATGAGCTTGCCGCTGTCGATGAGCCGGATACGCACCGGTTCCTTGCCCTCAAAGAGATAGGCGATGCGGCGGAACTGCGTCATTTCATGGCTGTCCATCGACGGCAGGCGCAGGTAAAGCGTCTGCCGCTTCTCCCCCGCCGCCCCTGCGGACACATCGGCTGCGCTGCCGCCGAGCGGTCGCGCCGAATCGCACATGAGCTGCGGGGCCTTCTCGTCGCGCACGCTCAGGCGGCCTGAAGCAAGGATGGTCTGCCCCTCCTTGAGGTAGCTGCCGCTCGTCTCCAGCGTGCGGGCGAAGCAGAGCATCTCCATCGTGCCCGTGCTGTCCTCGACCGTGACGTAGGCCATGAGCGTATTGCTGCGCGTCGTTTTGACCTTGCTCGAGGTCACGACGCCCGCAATGCTCAGCTTCTGACCGTCAGCAAAGCTCGTCGGTCCGGCCTCCTGCGCAAAATCCTCCAGAATGCGGCCAATCGGCGCGGCGCCGAGCCGGCGGGACAGCTCCCGGTAAGCGTCCATCGGGTGACCGGAGAGATAGAGGCCGGTGGTCTCCTTCTCCATCGCCATCCGCTCCTGCGCGGAAAATTCCGGAATGTCCGGCAGATGCAGCGGCTCACGCTGCGCGCTTCCGCCGCCCATGCCGAAGAAGTCCATCTGCCCCTCGATGTTCACGCGGTTGCCGTTCGAGATGCCATCCATGACCTTTTCATACACCGCGATAAGCTGCGAGCGGTGCGTGCCCATCGAGTCGAACGCGCCCGCGCGGATCAGGTTCTCTACTGCGCGCTTGTTCATGTCGTTCCCGTCCATGCGATAGCAGAAATCCTGAAAATCCGCAAAGGGACCGTTGACCTCGCGCTCGCGCATCATGCGGGTGATCAGGCCGCGGCCGATGTTCTTGATGGCGACGAGGCCGAAGCGGATGCCCTCCGGCTCGACCGTAAAGCGGTCATCCGACCGGTTGACGTCCGGCGGCAGGAGCGCGATGGCGCACTCGCGGCACTCGCCGATGTATTCCGCGATCTTCTCGCTGCTGTCCAATACGCTCGTGAGCAGCGCCGCCATATATTCCTTCGGGAAATGGCACTTGAAATACGCCGTCTGGTACGCGATGACCGCGTAGGCCGCGGCGTGCGCCTTGTTGAAGGCGTAGTTTGCGAAGGCGTAGATATCGTCGTAGATCGCCTGCGCGGCGCTCTCGCTGATCCCGTTCGCGATGCAGCCCTTAATGCCCCGGCTCGGGTCGCCGTGCAGGAACGCGCCGCGCTCCTTTTCAATGTCCTTGACCTTTTTCTTGCTCATGGCGCGGCGGAGCATATCCGCCTGCCCGAGCGTGTAGCCGGCGAGCTGCTGGAAGATCTGAATGACCTGCTCCTGATAGACGATGCAGCCGTAGGTGATCGACAGGATCGGCTCGAGCTGCGGAATGAGGTAGGTCACCTTGCTCGGATCGTGCTTGCAGGCGATGAACTTCGGAATGGAGTCCATCGGGCCGGGGCGGTAGAGCGCGATAAGAGCCGTGATATCCTCAATGTTCTGCGGCTTGAGACTGACGCACACGCCCGTCATGCCGCTCGATTCGAGCTGAAAGACGCCCGAGGTCTTGCCCGCGGCGAGCATTTCATAGGTCTCGGGATCGTTCTCCGGGATGTCCGCCAGCTTGAAGCCGGGCTGCGTTTTCTGCACGGTCTTGACCGCGTCGTCAAGCACCGTCAGATTGCGCAGGCCGAGGAAGTCCATTTTGAGCAGCCCCAGCTCCTCGAGCGTCGTCATCACATACTGGCAGACCACCGCGTCGTCGTTCGTCGCCAGCGGGACGTAATCGACCACGGGGCGCTTGGTGATGACCACGCCCGCGGCGTGCGTCGAGGCGTGGCGCGGCATCCCCTCAAGGGCGCGCGCCGTGTCGATGAGCTTTTTCACCTGCTCGTCGTTCTCGTACTTTTCGCGCAGCTCGCGCGAGAGCTTGAGCGCGTCGTCGAGCGTGATGTGCAGATTTCCCGGCCCGCCGGGTACGAGCTTGGCGATCACATCGCAGTCGGCGTAGGTCATATTCAGCGCGCGGCCCACGTCGCGGATCGCGCCGCGCGCCGCCATCGTGCCGAAGGTCACGATCTGCGCCACATGGTCGTCGCCGTACTTGCGGCGGACGTAGTCCACGACCTCGCCGCGGCGGGTATCGCCGAAGTCCATGTCGATATCGGGCATGGACACGCGCTCGGGATTGAGAAAGCGCTCGAAGAAAAGACCGTACTTCATCGGCTCGATGTCTGTGATGTGCAGACAATAGCTCACGATGCTGCCCGCCGCGCTGCCGCGCCCCGGGCCGACGGGAATGCCGACGCTCTTGGCGTAGCGCACAAAGTCGGAGACGATGAGAAAATAATCGACGAAGCCCATCTTCTCGATCATGTTTTCCTCGTATTCCAGCTGTGCCTTCTGCTTTTCCGTCCCCTCGCCGTAGCGCCCGGCAAAGCCGTCCGCGCAGAGCTTTTTGAAATAGGTCAGCGAGGTGTAGCCATCCGGCACCTTGAATTCCGGCAGGTGGTACTTGCCGAAGGTGAACTCCAGATTACACATCTCCGCGATCTTCCCCGTGTTCTCGATCGCGCCGGGGTACTGGGCGAAAAGCGCCTCCATCTCCTCCGTCGAGCGGAGGTAGAAGTTCTGCGGCTCGTAGCGCATCCGGTTCTCGTCGTCCACGGTCTTGCCCGTCTGGATGCACAGCAGCACGTCGTGCGCGTAGGCGTCCGCCTTCGTAAGGTAGTGCGCGTCGTTCGTACACACGAGCGGCAGGCCCGTCTCCTCGTGGATGCGCAGCAAGCCCTTGTTTACGACCGCCTGCTCGCGGATGCCGTGGTTCTGAAGCTCAAGATAGAAGCGGTCGGGGCCAAATATCTCCGAGAGTGTCAAGGCATACGCCTTTGCATTGTCGTACTCGCCGTTGCGCAGCCGGCGGGGGATCTCGCCAGCAAGACACGCCGAGAGCGCAATAAGTCCCTTGGCGTGCGCGCGCAGCAGCTCAAGGTCGATGCGGGGCTTGATGTAGAAGCCCTCGGTAAACGCCTTGGAGACCATGTAGGAGAGGTTGCGGTAGCCCTCCTCGTTCTCGCACAGAAGGACGAGGTGGCGCGCCTCGGCGTCAAACTCGTGCTGCTTGTCAAAGCGCGTGCGGGGCGCGACATAGACCTCGCAGCCGATGACGGGCTTGACGCCCTCGGCCTTGCACGCGCGGTAGAAGTCGATCGCGCCGTACATCACGCCGTGGTCGGTCACGGCGACCGCCGTCTGCCCCAGCTCACGGACGCGCTTGGCCAGCCCCTTGATGCGGCACGCGCCGTCAAGAAGGCTGTATTCCGTATGAACGTGCAGATGTGCAAACGGCATGATGCTTTCCTCTCTTTATGCTTTCTCTTTGCCCGCAAGCTCCATGAGCTTGCGCATCCGGTGGTTGAGGCAGGATTTTGTCAGCGGCGGGTCGAAGGTCTCCGCCAGCTCGCTGAGCGACAGCTCCGGCTGCAAAAGCCGAGCGACCGCGACCTCCTGCAGCTTGACCGGCAGCGTGGCGACGATGCCCGCGTCGGTCAGGCGCGTGAGCGCCTCGACCTGCTCGCGCGAGGCGGCCACGGCCTTGTCCACATTTGCCGCGTCGCAGTTGACGCGGCGGTTGACCGTGTTGCGCATTTCCTTTTCAACCTTTGCGGCCATGACCTCCATCGCCGCGGCGGGCGCGCCGATGCGCGTGAGCAGCTCCTCGATGTGGTCGCTCTGCTTGAAATAGGTCACGCCGTTGCCCTGCCGCTGCACGTTTTTCGGCTCATAGCCCATGTCGCGCAGTAGCGCCTCGACCTCGCGTCCCGCCTGCAAATGCGGCGTGGCAAGCTCAAGATGGTAGCGCTTGAGCGGATCGGTCACGCTGCCGCCCGCAAGAAAGGCCCCGCGCAGGAACGACGCGCGGCAGCACTCCTCCTCCAGCAGCGCGAAGTTGACGTGCAGCGCGTAGTGCTGGTCGGGATCGTAGCCGAGCGCTTCTAAAATGACGGCGAGCTTCTGCCCGTCCGTGATGCGGAAAATGCTTTTGCTGCCGCTCTCCTGCGCGTCGAAGCGAACGCTGAACGCCTTCTGGAAGAGCTTTGGCAGCCGCGCGGCAAAGTCCTCGCTCTCGGTGACGATGCGCACCTCGGTCGGGGAGAAGCTGCCCGCGTAGAGCAGCACGCCGTAGGCTTCGGCGCGCGCGCAGCAGCGCCGCGTGAGCGGCACGCGGCACAGCTCCGCCTTGGCGTCGGAGGAAAAGGACATGGGCGTTCTCCTTTCAGCCGCGTGTGATATCGCGGTGGTTCTCGTAGGCGGCGTAGCCGAGCTTATTTAAGTACTCCGTCACCGCCCGCGCGATGGACACCGAGCGGTGCCGTCCGCCGGTGCAGCCGACGGCCACGACCAGCACGGCCTTACCCTCCTCCTGATAAAGCGGCAGGAGGAACGCGAGCATCTGCTCGAGCTTTGATAGAAATTCCTTCGTCTGCGGGAAGGAAAAGACATAGTTGTAAACGTCGTCGTTCATGCCGGTCTGGTAGCGCAGCTCCGGCACATAGTAGGGGTTCGGCATGAAGCGCACATCGAACACCAGATCGGCCTCGAGCGGCACGCCGTACTTGTAGCCGAAGGAGACGACGTTGACGCTCATGCGGCTCTGCTGCCCCTTTTCCGCAAAGAGGCGGTAGAGCTCGCCGCGCAGCTTCGCCGCGGAGAGCTGCGTCGTGTCGATCACAAAGTCCGCGCGCTCGCGCAGCGGGCGCAGCAGCTCCGTTTCGCGCTTCACCGCGTCCTCGATGGTCGCGCCGCTCTCCATGAGCGGGTGGCGGCGGCGCGTTTCCTTGTAGCGCTTGATGATGCTCTGCGTGTCCGCCTCCAGATAGAGCAGGCGGCAGACCGTGCCGCCCTCGCGCAGGCGGTCGATGACCTCCAGCAGCTCGTGGAAGCTGTCCACGCCGCCGCGGATGTCGTTCACCAGCGCGACGCGGTCGTAGCGGCCGTCACTCTCGGCGGAGAACTCCGCGAACTTCGGAATGATGGCGGCGGGCATATTGTCCACCGTGTAATAGCCGATATCCTCCAGACAGGACGCGGCGCAGGACTTACCCGCGCCGGACAGGCCCGAGATGACCAGGATCTCCATGCTCCGCTCCCCCTTTATCGAATGATCTTCACTTCCGGCTCGAGTGTCACGCCCGTCGCCGTGAAAACGGTATCCTGTACTTTTTTGATGAGCGCGAGGACGTCCGCGCAGGTCGCGCCGCCGGCGTTGACCACAAAGCCCGCGTGCTTGCGGCTGACCTCTGCCCCGCCGACGCGCGCGCCCTTAAGGCCGCACTGCTCGATGAGCGTGCCCGCGAAGTATCCCTCGGGGCGCTTGAAGGTGCTGCCGGCGCTCGGCATCTCAAGCGGCTGGCTCGCGCGGCGCTTGGCCGAAAGCTCCTCCATGCGCGCCTTGATGGCCTCCTGATCCCCGCCGTGAAGCGCGAGCTTTGCGCGCAGGACGACGGCCTCGGGATGGTCGGTGAAGAAGCTGCGGCGGTAGCCGAGCGCCAGCTCCTCCCCGCGCAGCGTCCGCACGCCGTCCGGGAAAAGCGCCGTGACCTCGGTGAGCACATCCTTCAGCTCGCCGCCGTAGGCGCCCGCGTTCATCACCACGCCGCCGCCGAGACTGCCGGGAATGCCGTGCGCGAACTCCAGTCCCGTAAGGCTGTGCTGCCAGGCAAAGACGCCCAGCCGCGCGAGCGATACGCCCGCGTCCGCCGTGATGATGCCGCCGTCGAGCGCGATACGGTTCAGCCCCTCGCCTGTCTGAATAACGAGCGTATCCAGCCCCTCGTCCGCAACGAGCAGATTGGTGCCGTTGCCGAGCAGGAATGGCGTGACGCCGCACTCCTGTGCGAAGCCCGTGAGCAGAACGATCTGCTCGCCGGAGGTCGGGAACGCCATGCGCGTCGCCGGCCCTCCGATGCGGAAGGATGTGTGCCGCGCAAGCGGCTCGTCGTGTATATATTTGAGGTCCGGCAGATATGCCGTGACCTTTTCATCCAGTAACGCCGCCCAGCCCGGGCGGTTTGATGAGAACATGGACTCCATAAATGCTCCTTACCGATTTACCGATTCTTTTCCTGCGCCGCCTGATGGTCGATGTGGCTGTCGATCTGCTCAACGAACTCGCGGGCGGAGTTGATGCCGTACTTCTTCTGGCGGTTGTTCATCACCGCCAGCTCCACGATACCGGCGAGGTTACGGCCCGCCGAGACCGGAATGGTCAAAAGCGGGATGGGCACGCCCATGATCTGCGTGTGCGCCTCGTCGAGGCCGAGCCGGTCGTAGAACTTTTCGTCCTGCCAGCGCTCGAACTGAATGACCAGGTCGATCTGCGTCGCGGACTTTACGCCGCTCATGCCAAAGAGCTTCTGAATGTCCACCACGCCGATGCCGCGCACCTCGAGGTAGTGACGGATGAGCTCGGGCGCGGTGCCGGTGAGCGTATCGCCGATGCGGCGGATCTCCACCGCGTCGTCCGCGACGAGCCGGTGGCCGCGCTTGATGAGCTCGATGGCTGTCTCGCTCTTGCCGATGCCGCTGTCGCCGAGGATCAGCACGCCCTCGCCGTACACGTCCATCAGCACGCCGTGGCGCGTGATCATGGGCGCCAGCTCGTGGTTGAGGAAGTCGATGGTCATGCTCGTAAACTCGACCGAGGTGTGCTCCGTGCGCAGCAGGGTGCGGCCGTATTTCTGCGCCATCTCCATGCACTCGGGGAACACGTCGAGCTTGCGGGAGATGACCAGCGCAGGGATCTCATACTTGAACAGATCCTCAAAGCATTTGCGCCGCTCGGCGGAGGAAAAGCTCTTGAGGAACATCGTCTCCGCCTTGCCGATGATCTGGAGCCTGCGCGGGTCAAAGTAGTCGAAAAAGCCGACGAACTGCAGCCCCGGGCGGTTGACGTCCGTGATGGTCAGCGTCTCCGTCTCGAAATCCGCACCGGGATAGAGTACCTCCATCTGAAATTTTTCCACAATATCCTTTACCTTTACGCTTCGATCGGTATTCATAAGCTCTCTCCCGTCGGGTCAAAATTTTTCCATATACATTATATCGGTTTTCCCCTGTTTTTACAAGGGTACGCGGCATCATTTTTTCGTTCGCCGTCCACTTCGGAGCGCTCAGAGAAAAAAATGCAAAAAAATCTGAGAAAATGAAAAATTTTGCTTGCAATTTCGTTTGGAATCTGCTATCATAGCCAATGCTTGCAATGCGCAAGTCTTGATTTGATTACAGCAAGGAGGTGCAACGGATGGCAAAGTGCGAGTTTTGCGACAAGGGTGTGACCTTTGGTATTCAGGTCTCCCACTCCCACAGACGCTCCAATCGTCCTTGGAAGCCCAATGTCAAGCGCGTCAAGGCGATGGTCAACGGTACGCCCCGCCATGTCTATGTTTGTACCCGCTGTCTGCGTTCCGGTAAGGTTACCCGCGCGATCTAAAAGATAGCAGTAAAAGCCGCTCTGAACGAGCGGCTTTTTTCTGTCCTTTTTTGCCTTCACCGCAGCGCGGCGAGCTTGGCGTTGAGCTTTTTATAAATGCGCTCGCGGAACCACGGCTCGCTGCTGGCTTCGATCGCTCCCTCCGGTGTGAACCAGCGGACGCCGCTGTTCTCGTCCGGCTTGACGGTCAGCGCGTCGCTGTCGTCCGCGATGAGAAGATAGGTCACATTCAGGTGCAGATGCGAGGAAACGTATGCGCCCCGCTTCTCATGTCCGTCCACGGTCAGGACCTCGAGCGAGAAAATATTCTCGCTCGCCGGACGGGCGTGCTTCACACCGCTCTCCTCCCGCACCTCACGCAGCGCGACCGCGAGCAGATCCTCCTCCCCGTCGGCGTGCCCGCCGAGCCACGCCCAGGAATCATAGATGTTGTGGTAGGCCATCAGCACACGGTCATGCGCTTCGTTCGTCACCCACGCCGAGGCCGTCATGTGCATCCGGTCATTCTCGCGCGTGAACACATCTGCTTCCTCGCGCAGAGCACGGAGCAAAAGCGCGCGGTCGCGCGCTTCCTGCTCGTTGTACGGCTCATACCGCTCCAGCTGCTCCAAAAGACACATTGTTTTCTCTCCCTGTTGAAAAAGGCGGTCTGTGCGGACCGCCTTTCGGTTTATACCCATCCGTTGTCGGTTTCGCGCTTCGGCGCGCGGCTCATCAGCCGGTGGACCATGCCCCGGACCTCCGCGCCGTTGTAGAGAACGTCGTACATCGCCTCGCAGATCGGCATTTCCACGCCCAGCGAGTCTGCCAGCTCCTTGGCGCTGACGGCGGCATAGTAGCCCTCGACCACGCCGCCCATGTCGGCGACGACCTCCTGCGGCGTCCGGCCCTCGCCGATGGCGATGCCGGCGCGGCGGTTGCGCGAGTGCATCGACGTGCAGGTGACGATCAGATCGCCCATGCCGGCCAGACCCGCAAGCGTTTCCTTGCGCCCGCCGAGGCGTTCGGCCAGCCGCGAGGTCTCCGCCATCGCGCGGGTGATCAGCAGCGCCTTGGTGTTGTCGCCGAGGCCAAGACCGTCGCTCACGCCGCAGCACAGCGCCGCCACGTTCTTGAGTGCGCCGGCCAGCTCCACGCCGACCATGTCGTCATGTGTGTATACGCGGAAGCGCTCATTGGTAAACACGCGCTGAACAAGCTCCGCGGTCTCCGCGCGGTTCGACGCGGCGACCACGCCGGTCGGCATGGCGCGCGCGACCTCCTCCGCGTGCGAGGGGCCCGAGAGCACGGCAATAGGATGCTCCCCGCCCGTCTCCTGCGCGATGACCTGCGACATACGCAGATGCGTGCCGCGCTCGATGCCCTTTGTGACCGAGAGCAGCGGCACGCCGTCCGGCAGGTACGGTGCCGCCTCCTTCGCCACCGCATGCAGCGCGAACGACGGCGGTGCGAACACGACCAGCTCGGCGTTTCTCAGGCAATTCAGGTCATTTGTGATCTGCAATTTGACCGGAAGCTGCATGCCGGGAAGTAAAGGATTTTCCCTTTTCAGCTTAAGCTGCTCCGCCTTTTTGGGGTCATGCGACCAGAGCGTAACCGCGTGCCGATTCTGTTCCAGCAGCATGGCAAGGGCGGTGCCCCAGCCGCCGCTGCCGAGTACAACGATGTTCATGCCTCTCCCTCCGATTTCGGTGCGTTGACGTGGAAGCGGAACTTATTCTCCGTCCCATTCAGAAGCCGCTTGATGTTTTCACGGTGTGCAAAGAGCACGAGCGCCGCGATCAGAACGGAAAATGCGGTCGCAAACGCGTCGCCGAACACAACGTGCGTCATGACCGGGAAGACCGCCGCCGCGCTCACCGAGCCGAGCGACACATAGCGCGTCGTCAGCCACAACACGGCAAACAGGCCCCAGCACACCAGCGCGATGCGCCAGTCGAGCAGCAGCGTGAGCGTCGCGGAGCACAGGATGCCCTTGCCGCCCCTGAATTTTGCCGTACAAGGGAACATGTGCCCGACCACACAGAAGAATCCAGCCCAGTATTTGAAATGCAGCACATACTCCGCCTGCTCCGCCGCGGTCAGCGGAAGGTCCGGCAGCATACGCGGGTCAAAGCGCGCGCCGAGCCATGCCGCAAGGCTCACCGCCGCGACCGCCTTGAGCATATCGCAGGCGATGACGAGCAGCGCGTACCTCGCGCCGTAGGTGCGGTAGAAATTCGTCAGGCCCGCATTGCCGCTGCCGTGGGTGCGCACGTCGTCGTGGAAAAAGAGCCTTGAGGTAAAGAGCGCTCCGTTGAAGCAGCCGCAGAGGTATGCGGCGACCGCCGCGTAAAGGTAATCCAAATGAGAAAGGAAAGCATAGAAACCAGTTACCAGCAAGTACATTTCCTTTACTCCTCCTTATCCCCCTTCTGACGAATGGAGAGAATGATGGGCGTGCCTTCCAGTCCGAACACATTGCGGATGCAGTTTTCAATGTAGCGCTGGTACGAGAAGTGGAAGAGCTGCCGGTCATTGCAGAAGATGACGAAGTGAGGCGGGCACACGCCCACCTGCGTCATGTAGTAGATCTTCAGGCGCTTGCCCTTGTCCGTGGGCGGCTGGACGCGCGTCTGCGCGTCCTCGAGAACGTTGTTGAGCATTCCCGTGGTGATGCGGGTGCAGGCCTGCGAGTGAACGTAGTTGATGAGCTCGAAGAGCCGCGGCACGCGCTGACCGGTCGCCGCCGAGATGAACAGGATGGGCGCGTAGGTCATATAGCTCAGATCGCGGCGGATGTCCTCGCGCATCTTGTCCATGGTCTTGCCGTCCTTCTCGACAAGGTCCCACTTGTTGACCACGATGATGCAGGCCTTGCCCGCCTCGTGTGCAAGCCCCGCGACCTTGGTGTCCTGCTCGGTCACGCCCTCGGTCGCGTCGATCATGATGAGGCAGACATCCGCGCGGTCGATGGCCATGGTCGCGCGCAGCACGCTGTATTTTTCGATGCTCTCCTCGATCCTGGACTTTTTGCGCATACCGGCGGTGTCGATGAAGACATATTTGCCGGTCTCGTTTTCAAAGTAGGAGTCGATGGCGTCGCGCGTCGTGCCCGCGACGTTGGAGACGATAACGCGCTCCTGCCCGAGAATGCGGTTCGTCAGCGAGGATTTGCCGACGTTCGGCTTGCCGATGATGGCGACCTTGAGCACATCGCTCTCCTCCTCCGCCTCCTCCTCGTCGGGGAAGTAGGCGACGCAGGCGTCGAGCAGGTCGCCCGTTCCGTGGCCGTGGACGGCGGAGACCGCCACAGGGTCGCCGAGGCCGAGGTTGTAGAACTCGTAGTAATCGGGATTCGGCGCGCCGACGGAGTCCATCTTGTTGACCGCCAGCACGATCGGCTTGCGCGAGCGCAGCAGCATATTCGCGACCTCCTGATCGGAGGCCGTCAGACCCGTTTTAATATCGGTCAGGAAGATGATGACCGTCGCGTTCTCAATGGCGATCTGGGCCTGCTCGCGCATGAAGGTCAATATCTGGCTGTCGGTGCGCGGCTCGATGCCGCCGGTGTCGACGAGCGTGAATTTGCGGCCGCACCACTCGCATTCGCCGTAAATGCGGTCGCGGGTCACGCCGGGCGTGTCCTCCACGATGGAAAGGCGCTGGCCGATGAGCTTATTGAACAGCATCGACTTGCCGACGTTGGGCCGGCCGACGATGGCAACGATGGGCTTGGACATATTGCGTTCCTCCTGTCGGGGGTAGATTTTTGTATCAGGGCTCCTGCCGGAAAATAGCGTCGCAGAGCGAATAGCCGTCGGTCTCGGAGATCGTCAGCCTGCGTCCGAGCGCCTGCTCGACCTGCTCGACGGTGTAATCGTCGAGGAACACGCCCTCGCCGTGGCGGAGCATATTCGCGGGGATCAGCACCCGCTCGCCGAGCGTGGGCCGGTCCTTGAGCTGCGCGATGAGGTCCTGCGCGGTCACAAGGCCGGAGACGGTGATGGTGTGGCCGAAGAAGTCGTTCACGATGCCGACGACCTCGCCGCGAAGCTGCGGAAATTTCTTTTTCGCCTCCGCCACGAGCCGCGCGATGAACGGCTCGGCGGCCTTTCCGGTCGCAACGGTGAAGCTCGCCACATCGCCGCTCTCCGCGTCCTCCAGTCCGCTGAGAAATTCGTTCATGGTGCTGCGGAGCATCCCGACGCCGTTGTCGAGCTGCTGGTATTCCTCGTAATACTCCTCGCCGGGCAGCGGGCGCTCGGCCTTGATGTAGAATTCATCGGCGCAGAAGAACATCCGCGTACCGTACTTCTCAAGGCACTTTGCGCCGTACTCATCCACAAGGTCGATGATCTCCCCTGCCTTTTCCTTCGTCACCGGCTCGAGCCTTGCAAGGCCCTTGCGGAACTTCGTCAGCCCAACCGGCACGATTGAACAGGAGTTGAAGCCGATGTCCATCAGGTCCTCGATGCTGCGGCGCAGATGCTCGCCGTCGTTCCAGCCGGGACAGACAACGATCTGGCCGTTCATCTCGATGCAGGCCTCGCCGAAGGCGCGCATATACTCCAGGCTCTTATCGGCGTCTTTGTTGCCCAGCAGCGTGCGCCGGAGCTGCGGCTCGGTCGCCTGCACGGAGACGTTGATGGGGCTGATGCGCAGGTCGATGATGCGCTGCGCCTCGCGCTCGGTGAGGTTCGTGAGCGTGATGTAGTTGCCCATGAGGAAGCTCAGGCGCGCGTCATCGTCCTTAAAATAGAGCGTGTCGCGCATATTCGGCGGCATCTGATCGACAAAGCAGAACAGGCAGTGGTTCGAGCAGGGGCGCGGCTCGTCCATCAGGTAGGTATCAAAATTGAGGCCGAGATCCTCGCCCTCCTCCTTTTCGATCGTCAGGTGGCGCGTGGTCCCGTCGGCCTCGCGCAGCCGGAGACTCACCGACGGATCGTAGCAGAAAAAGCGGTAGTCCAGCACGTCGACGATCTCGTGATGATTGATCATCAGCAGCTGTTCGCCGGCGCGGATACCGGCACGTTCGGCGGGAGAGCCTGCGTCGACGGATGTAATGACAGTGCTCACGCGCTCAGCCCTCCCTTAACGCATAATATAACATATATAGTATAGCGTATCCTTTTCGGTTTCGCAAGAAAAACGGTGCCCTTTTTGCGCAAAGCCCACGCATTGTCCGTAGGGCGTAAAAAGCAAGCGGGAAGATCGCTCTTCCCGCTCGTTTTTTGGTAGATGTTTTCCGATGTGCTTACTCAGCGGCAACGTTGGACTTGATGACCTTGACCTGACGGCCGTTATAGGTACCGCACTCCTTGCACATTCTGTGAGGCAGGCGCAGAGCGCCGCACTTCGGGCAAGCGACGAGGCCCGGAGTTTCCAGCTTCCAGTGAGAAGAACGTCTCTTATCGCGTCTTGCGCGGGATACTTTCCCCTTAGGGACTGCCATGTTGACACCTCCTTGATCGAAAACTGCAAACGCAGTAAAAATTACTTATTTTCGCTCTTTTCGAGCAGCTGTGCCAGCTTTGCGAGCCGCGGGTCCACTTCCTTTTTGCAGCGGCAGACCTCATAATTGAGGTTCACGCCGCAGCCGGGACACAGGCCCCTGCAATCCTCTCGGCAAAGCAGCTTTGTGGGCATATTGAGGATGAACACCTCGCGGGAGAGCTCTCCCAGATCGACCGTGCCGTCCTCGAGCAGCAGTATCTCGTCATTTTCCTCGTCCTCCAGCTCAGTCGCGAGCAGATACTCGCAGTCGAGATGAAAGGGCTTGTCAAAGACCTCGCCGCAGCGGTCGCACACAGCCGCAAGGGTCGTATCAAGCGCCAGCTCCAAACGAAGCATCCCCGCGATGTTCCGCACCTGCCCTACCACTAAGACAGGCCGAACGGCCGGACACACGCCGCCGAAGTCCACATCAGAAAAGTCCTCTGAAAACTCAAAGGGGATTCTGCCTCCGGGGGTGTTAACGATTCGTTTGACGTCTAAAAGCATGATACACCTCGCAATGACACGAGTAGTATTATAGAGGACGCGCCCCGGAATGTCAAACATTTTTTGAGGATTTTTTACAACTTTTTTCTTTGCTTTTCTTTACATTTGACGGTGGGTATCGTAGAATGACCTCGAAGTGTTTTTGCGCGCGAAAGGAGCGGCATTATGCGAGAGCTTACCATCCAAAAAAATGACGCCGATCAGCGGCTCGACCGCTTTCTCGGCAAGGCCGTTCCCCTGCTGCCCGCCTCGCTGGCGCAGAAGTACATCCGCCTCAAGCGCATCAAGGTCAACGGAGCCCGCGCTGAGCGCGACTACCGCCTGTGCGAGGGCGACCGGCTCCAGCTTTACCTCAACGACGAGTTCTTTGAAGCGCCGAGCGAGGAGAACGTCTATCTCACGATCGTCAACCCAAGGCTGCATATCATCTATGAGGATGAAAACATCATGCTGCTTGATAAGCCCGCCGGAATGGTCGTCCACGCCGACGAGGGGGAGAAGGTCAATACGCTCGTCAACCATCTGCTCGCCTATCTCTACCAGAAGCGCGAGTGGAAGCCGCGCGAGGAAAATGCCTTTACCCCCGCGCTGTGCAACCGCATCGACCGCAACACGGGCGGCATCGTCATCGCGGCGAAGAACGCCGAGGCGCTGCGCGTCCTGAACGAAAAGATCCGCGAACGCGAGCTGTCCAAATTCTACCTCTGCATCTGCCTCGGCCGCCCCGAGCCGCCGAAGGGCCGCATCGAATGCTTCCTGCGCAAGGACAGCAAAACGAACACCGTGCGCGTCTATCACCATCCCGTGCCGGACGGACGCAGCGCCGTCACGCTCTACGAAACGCTGGAAACGCGCGATTGCCTCTCCCTCGTCGAGGTCGAGCTGCTCACGGGGCGCACGCACCAGATCCGCGCGAGCTTCGCCGACATGGGCCACCCCCTGCTCGGCGACGGAAAATACGGCGTCGGCAGCGTCAACCGTCGCTACGGTGAGACACAGCAGGCGCTCTACTCCTACCGCCTGCGCTTCGACTTCCCCACCGACGCGGGCATTCTCAACTACCTGCGCGGGCGCGAGTTCATCGCCGATGAGGTCCCCTTCCGGCGGAAATACTTCGGCTGAACATGCGGGAGAATACATATTTAATTTATATATAAATATTCTTCCATCATTTTCCGCGATACCTGCGTGAGATATGTGAAATCGATACATAAATCCGCATAAAATTTTTATCAAATTTTTGTTCTTTTTGTCGCTTGAACTTTTTTTCTTTCGTGCTATGATGTTTGGCGTCGGGTGGGAACGTTTCCAATCGATGCATACCCATGCCATCATGGGACAAATTAAGGAGGAGAGTACAAATGATTAGCTTTCTGCTGTGTCTGGCACTGCTGATCGGCGGCTATCTTGTCTACGGTAAGGTCGTCGAAAACACCTTCGGGCCGGATGACCGTGAGACCCCTGCCGTCAAGATCAACGACGGTGTGGACTATGTTGTCCTGCCGGAATGGAAGCTCTTTATGATCCAGCTTCTGAACATTGCCGGCCTTGGCCCGATCTTCGGCGCGCTTCAGGGCGCTCTGTGGGGCCCCATCGTTTTCCTGTGGATCACCTTCGGCACCATCTTCGCCGGTGCGGTCCACGACTATTTCTCCGGTATGATGAGCGAGCGTAACGAAGGCGCGTCCATCTCCGAGATCGCCGGCATTTACCTCGGCGGCGCGATGAAGAACGTCATGCGCGTGTTCAGCGTCGTTCTTCTGGTCATGGTCGGCACCGTGTTTGCCGTCGGCCCTGCCGGCCTGATCGTGACGCTGTTCAAGCAGGGCGGTCATACGGGCATCGTTGCCACGACGCTGTTCTGGCTGATCATCGTTCTGCTCTACTATTTCATCGCGACGTTCCTTTCCATTGATAAGATCATCGGCAAGATCTATCCCCTGTTCGGCATCTGCCTGATCGTCATGGCAGTCGGCGTGGCCATCGGCATTTTTGCCAACCCCGCCTACACCATTCCCGAGATCTGGAGCCACTTCGGTTCCATGCATCCCTCCGGCACACCGATCTGGAGCTTCATGTTCATCACCGTCGCCTGCGGCGCGATCTCCGGCTTCCATGCCACGCAGAGCCCCCTGATGGCACGCTGCATGAAGAGCGAGAAGCAGGGCCACTTCGTCTTCTATGGCGCGATGGTCTCCGAGGGCATCATTGCCCTGATCTGGGCCGCTGCTGGCTGCTCCCTGTATGAGGTCACCGGCGGTCTGAACACCGGTCTTGCTGCGGCGCTTGCCAACGGTCAGTCCGCTGCCATCTATGACGTCTGCCTCAAGACCATGGGCGGCATCGGTACTGCGCTCGCCATGCTCGGCGTCATCGCCTGCCCCATCACCTCCGGCGACACCGCGTTCCGTTCCGCGCGTCTGGTGCTGGCCGACTGGCTCAAGCTTGATCAGAAGAGCATGAAGAACCGTCTGATCCTCTGCATCCCCGTGCTGGGCGTCGGCGCCTTCCTCGGCATCGGCAATGCCCTCGGAAAGATCGACTACACCATTATCTGGCGTTACTTCAGCTGGACCAACCAGACCCTCGCTATGATCGTTCTGTGGGCTGCCTCCATGTACCTCTTCTATGAAAAGAAGAACTACTGGATCACCGCCGTCCCCGCTACCTTCATGAGCGCGGTCTCCGCCACCTATTTCCTGCTGGGCAACGAGTGCCTCGGCAAGCTGATCAACACCAAGACCGCGGAGGGTGCTACTGTTTACAACACAGCGGTCGCCTATCCCATCGGTATCCTGGTCGCGGCTCTGTTCCTCGGCATCTTCCTGTATACCATCAAGAAGCGCCACACCCAGCCGCACTACGAGACCCTGCACAAGTAAACCCTATTCCGCAAAGCGGCGAGAGCGTCCCTCCCGCCGCTTTGCTCACTCTGGAGGAGCGATTATGAGCTTTGCACCTGTACGCCTTGGAAACACCGTTCTGGAAGCGGAGACCGCGTCCGCAGACCGAAAGTCCTGCCGCCGCTTCGGCCCCTGCGGTGTGGGAGAAAAGGCACTATATCTCAATGATCTTCTCATCGACCGGCACTTTTACGTCGGCTTCGGCTCCGTGCGGCGCGTTTTCAAGCGCGTGGCGATGAGCCAGGGCGGCTTCAGCGGCAAGGGTGCGTTTGGCTCCATCCCCTACCTCGTCGTGCAGTACGACGACGGACAGGAGAAGCAATGCACCTTCAAGCGTGAGGAGGACGTGGACGAGCTGCTTGCCTATCTGGGGCAGGTCCATCCCGAGATTCCGCGCCTGAGCGTCGGCGGCGAGCAGCGGCTTGCGAAAAAGGCGCAGCAGGAGGCATCCCGCTACCTCAAGGAGCTCACACCGCAGGCGCAGAGCGTGCGCGAGGAGCTGGAGCGCGCGCGCAAATTCCTCTCCGGCTATCCCGAGCTGACCGCTCAGCTTGCCGCAGCCGCCAAGGCCAAGCGCATCAACGAGCATACGAATCCCGCCTACCGTTGGGTCGCGCTGGCGATCGTCCTCGCGGGTGCGGCGGCATTGGTGTACGGCATCATCTCGTGGCGCGGCGGCAGCGATTTCGGCGTCTACTTCGCGCTCTTCGGCTTTGCCGCCGTGTTTTTCTTCTCGGGAGCGCACGTTCTGCCCACGGCAAAGAATAACCGCAGGGCGGTCGAGCGTGCCTGGGACGAGGCGCAGGCCGCCATGGCGAATGTTCTGCCCGAGGACTTTCCCCTCCCCGCCCGCTACGCGCATCCGATCGTGCTCGACCGCATGATCCGCATTCTGCGCGAGGGCCGCGCGCAGAGCAAGGAGGAAGCGCTCGACGTGCTCAAAGCCGACCTCAAGGCGCTCACCGCCGACGTGCAGGTCGAGCAGGAGGAGCACGACGAGGTCGTGGTCATTAAGCCTCTGTTCCTTGTGAGCGACTATCAATAAGCCGAAAACAGCGAAGGACTCTGTACCGATTGCACAGAGTCCTTCCTTTTTTTGCCTTCGAAACTGTCAGCGTTCAAAATATTAAACTTTTTGTTTATTTTATGCTTGCAATCTTTTTCTCTTTGTGTATAATAAGTTTGGTTTTATAAAAATAAACTGAAAGTTTAGCAAATCGAACGCTTAGGAATCAGGAGGTCATTGTATGGACATTGGAAATAAGATCCGAGAGCTGCGAACGCGCAAGGGACTGACTCTGGAGGAGCTCGCCAGCCGAAGCGAGCTGACAAAGGGGTTTTTGTCCCAGTTAGAGCGCGACCTTACCTCCCCGTCCATCGACTCTCTGAGCGACATTCTGGAGGCGCTCGGCACGAATCTTGCCGAGTTCTTTCAGGAGGATAAAAACGACCAGTTCATCTTCCACGCCGACGATTTCTTCGTTGACGAGCGCGAGGACTGCACGGTCAACTGGATCGTTCCCAACACGCAGAAGAATCAGATGGAGCCGATATTGCTCGAGCTGCCCGAGGGCGGCGAGAGCTTCACGGTCGAGCCGCATGACGGCGAGGAATTCGGCTATGTCGTCGAAGGCAGCGTCGTGCTGGTCTGCGACGGCGAGGAGCATCCCCTGCGCCGCGGAGAGACCTTCTACCTCCACGGACGCAGCTTCCATCTGCTCAAAAACGTGCGCAAGACCACTGCGCGCGTGCTGTGGGTCTCGACCCCTCCCCTGTTCTGACTTCTATCGATATAAGGAAAGGATATTGGAACCATGCCTGAACAGAAAAAACTGATCCAGTTCAAGAATATCGTCAAGAGCTTTGAGGATGGACAGGTCGTCCTCAAGGGCGTCAGCCTGGATATTTACGAAAACGAGTTCGTCACTCTGCTCGGTCCCTCCGGCTGCGGCAAGACGACGCTGCTGCGCATCCTCGGCGGCTTCCTGCAGCCCACCGAGGGCAAGGTCCTCTTCGACGGCGAGGATATCGTGAATGTCCCGCCCTACAAGCGCGAGATCAACACCGTGTTCCAGAAATACGCGCTCTTCCCGCACATGAACGTCTACGACAACATAGCCTTCGGCCTGACCATCAAGAAGGAGCCGAAGGACGTTATCGCCCAGAAGGTCATGCGTATGCTGCGTCTGGTGAGCCTTGAGGACTACGCCGACCGCAATGTGACTGAGCTCTCCGGCGGTCAGCAGCAGCGCATCGCCATCGCCCGCGCGCTCGTCAACGAGCCGAGCGTGCTGCTGCTCGACGAGCCGCTCGGCGCGCTCGACCTGAAGCTGCGCAAGGAGATGCAGCAGGAGCTCAAGTACATTCAGCAGGAGGTCGGCATCACCTTCATCTTCGTCACACACGACCAGGAGGAGGCGCTGACCATGTCCGACAAGATCGTAGTCATGAACGCGGGCGAGATCCAGCAGATCGGTACGCCGACCGAGATCTATCGCTACCCCGTCAACGAGTTCGTCGCCAACTTCATCGGCGAGACGAACATCATCGACGGTGTGATGCAGGGCGACGACCTCGTGGTCTTTGAGGACAAGAAGTTCCCCTGCCGTGCCCGCGGCTTCAACAAGAATGAAAAGGTGGACGTCGTCATCCGTCCCGAGCATCTTGACATTGTTCCCCGCGCCGAGGGTATGCTCAAGGGCGTTGTGAAGTCTCAGCTTTTCAAGGGGATGCACTACGATACCGTGGTCGAGACCCGCGTCGGCACGACCATCACCGTCAAGATGCAGGTCTCGCAGGACCGTCCCGTGCTCAATGCCGACGCCGGTGAGAAGATCAGCGCCAGCGCCTTCCTCATCGACGTCGAGGACGTCGGCGAGCTGGACGACGCCAAGGTCGTCGCCCTCGCCTCTGCTGAGGCGTGGGATGTGGAGACCGAGGAGCCCATCTCCATCAAGAACGTCGAATACGACATCAAGCCCGAGGTCGGCAGCTACTCTGTCACCTTCACCACCGCCGCCGGAACGTCCATCACGGTCAAGGCCGCGGTCATGGCGGAGAACCGCGTGGAGAGCAAGGTCTATCAGGAAGAGATCTACGCGATGAACTTCTTCAAGAAGGTCGAGGACATTCAGGAGAGCATCGCGCTCGACACCGATCTGGAGACCTGGGCGAGCGCGTCCGCGTGGTCCCTCGAGGACGGCGAGCAGGTCGAGATCTCCGATGTCAAGTACGATTTCGACCCCGAGACCATCGAGCCGGGCGTCTACGACGTGACCTTCTCCACCGAGGGCTATGAGTACAAGGTCTCCACCACGCGCGCCTGCGAGGAGGGTGCGGAGGTCGGCCTCATCTTCCGCCCCGAGGACATTCACGTCATGAAGAAGGAGGGGCAGTGGTGAAGCAGTTCCGTTCCATGACGTACCCCTACGTCGCCTGGATCAGCGTGATGATCGTGCTGCCGATGCTGCTCATCGTGCTCTACGCCTTCACCGTTTCCGGCAATGAGGTGCTGACCTTTCAGTTCACCTTCGATAACTTCAAGCGCTTTGTCACCGACACCGTGTTCATGGAGGTGCTTGGCCGCTCGCTCTACATCGCCGTGCTCACGACGCTCATCTGCATCGCGCTCGGCTACCCCATCGCCTATGCCATCGCCCAGATGAACAGCCGCTCGAACACCATCATGATCCTGCTCATCACGATGCCGACATGGGTCAATATGCTCGTGCGCACCTATGCGTGGATGGGCATTTTGCAGGACGAGGGTATCCTCAACACCATTCTCGGCTTTTTCGGCATTGGGCCAGTCTCGATGATCCACACGAGCTTCGCCGTCATTCTCGGCATGGTGTATAACTTTATTCCCTTTATGATCCTGCAGATCCACACCTCCCTCGCCAAGATGGACAAGAGCCTGCTGGAGGCCGCCAACGACCTCGGCGCCACACCCGTGCAGGCGTTTCTGCGCGTGACGCTGCCGCTCTCCCTCCCCGGCGTCATTTCCGGCATCACGCTCGTGTTCCTGCCCGCCGTTTCCAGCTTCTTCATTCCGAAGCTCCTCGGCGGCGGCCAATTCGTGCTCGTCGGCAACATCATCGAGTCGCAGTTCCTCACCTCCGGCGACTGGAACTTCGGCAGCGCCATTTCCCTCATCATGGCGATCATCATCATGCTTTCGATGTGGCTCACGCGCAAGGTCGACGTGCAGCCCGCCAGCCGCGGAAAGGAGTGACGGACGATGAAAAAGAAAACCTCTGCCGCCTCCAAGGTCATCCTTACGCTGACGCTGCTGTTCTTCTACCTCCCCATTCTCTACATCATCGTCTTTTCGTTCAACGATTCCCGCTCGCTCACGAAGTTCGGCGGCTTCTCCCTGCGCTGGTATGAGAAGATGTTCGCGGACTCGACAATGATGGAAGCCGTGCTCTATACGGTCGTCATCGCCATTCTTGCTACCGTCGTTTCCACCATCGTCGGCACCGTCACCGCCATCGGACTGTCAAAGTCGAAGAAGGTCCTTCAGGCGATGGTCGAGCGCGTGAACGACCTGCCCGTGATGAATCCCGATATTGTCACCGGCATCAGCCTGCTGATGTTCTTCAGCGTGCTGGCGGTGAAGAAGGGCTTTCTGACGCTGCTGCTCGCGCACATCATGTTCTGCATCCCCTACGTCATGCTCTCCGTCACGCCGAAGCTGCGCTCGCTCGACCCGAACCTCATCGACGCGGCGATGGACCTCGGCGCTACGCCGTTCCAGGCGCTCACCCGCGTCATCGTGCCGCAGATCCGTCCGGGCATCGTCTCCGGCGCGCTCATCGCGTTCACCATGAGCTTTGACGACTTCGTGATCTCCTACTTCACCACGGGCAACGGCGTGAATAACATTTCCATTCTGGTCTACACCATGTCCAAGCGCGTCAATCCCTCCATCAACGCACTCTCCACGCTCGTCATTGTCGCCATCACGCTGGTGCTCGGCATCGTCAACCTTGTCCCGATCCTGCACGAAAAGCGTGAAAAAGAAGGAAGTGAAAAGGGAAAATCCTTTGCACAAAGCCGCAAGCTGATGGCCGCTGTCGCCGGCGTGCTGGTGCTCGCCATTCTCGGCGGAACGGTCGGCGTCAGCCTTTCTCAGCAGCACAAGAACGCTGCCGCCGTCGAAAAGTACGGCAGCAACGTCCTCAAGCTCTACCTCCCCGGCGAGTACCTCGGTGAGAACGTCATCGGCGACTTTGAAAAGCAGTTCGGCGTGCGCGTCATCGTGGAGAATTTCGACTCCAATGAGATGATGTACACCAAGCTCATGGCGGGCGACAAGTACGACGTGGTCATTCCCTCGGACTACATGATCGAACGCCTGATGAAGGAGAATTATCTCCAGCCGCTCGATCACAGCCTGCTTCCAAACCTTGAGAATATGGACGACGCGGTGCGCGGCATGAGCTATGACCCCGATAACGAGTGGTCCGTTCCCTACTTCTGGGGCAGCGTCGGCATCGTCTACAACCACGAGAACGTCGATCCCGCCGTGGTGGAGGAACAGGGCTGGGAGGTGCTGCGCAACACCGACTACGCCGGTCACCTCTACATCTACGACTCCGAGCGCGACTCGTTCATGATGGCGTTCAAGGCGCTCGGCTACTCGATGAACACCTCCGACCCCGACGAGATCAACGCCGCCTACGAATGGCTGCTGCAGATGAACGACACCATGTCGCCCGTCTACGTCACCGACGAGGTCATCGACGGCATGATGAATGGCTACAAGGATCTTGCGGTCGTCTACTCCGGCGACGCCACCGTCATTCTCGACGAGAACGAGGACATGAGCTTCTATATGCCGGAGCAGGGCACGAACATCTGGTGCGACGCGATGGTCATTCCCGCGAACGCGGAAAATCCCCTGCTCGCCCACGAGTTCATCAACTATATGCTCACCTATGAGGCCGCATTTGACAATACGGAGACGGTGGGGTATACTTCTCCCAACGCAGAGGTCTTTGAGGAGATGACCTCCTCCGAGGACCTTTACGCCGAGAACGCCGCCTACCTTCCCCGTTCCGGCTACGAGAAGGACGAGATGTTCCACGACAACCAGACGCTCATGCGTGAGCTGAGCAAGCTCTGGATCAAGGTCAAGGCAGCCAAGTAAAAACATCGCACGAAAGAAAGGAATCAAACCCATGCAGATCGGAGACACTTACGAATACAAAAATGTCGTCACCAAGGAGATCACCGCCGGCGCGCTCGGCTCGGGCGGACTGGACATCTTCGCCACGCCCTTCCTCATTTGCTGGATGGAGGCCGCGGCCTACTACTACATGAAGGAGCAGCTTCCCGAGGGCAAGAGCAGCGTCGGCACGATGGTCAACGTCCGCCACGTTTCCCCCTCCCCCATCGGCGCGGAGATCACCGCCAAGGCCGAGCTGATCGCCATTTCCGAGAACGGCAAGATGTATACCTTCAAGGTCGAGGCATACGATAACAAGGGCCTCATCGGCGAGGGCACGCACGAGCGCGCCATCATCGACTGCGAGCGCTTCATGAAGAAGTGCCTGGCCAAGCTGGAAGACTGAACAGGCAAGGAGGAAGCCCATGCACTATTACGGAGCCGTTTACCGTCCGCCGAGCGAGGCGTACAGCCTGATCGTGCAATGCACACTTGGGTGCAGCCACAACAAATGTGCGTTCTGCAATATGTACAAGGATAAGAAGTTCTCCATCCGTCCGGTGGAGGAGGTCCTGCGTGACCTCGCCGAGGCGCGCAGCTACGAGCGGCGCATCGAGCGCATCTTTCTCGCCGACGGCGACGCGCTGATCCTGCCGATGGACTATCTGCTGCAGGTGCTGGACTTCATCCGCGAATACTTCCCCGAGTGTACGCGCGTCGCCGCCTATGCTACCACCAAGGCCATCGAGCGCAAAACGGACGAGGAGCTGCGCAAGCTGCGTGAGCACGGGCTGGCGCTCGTCTACATCGGTCTGGAAAGCGGCAATGAGGAGCTGCTCTTGAAGTTCAACAAGGGCGTCACCGCGGCGGAGACCGTGAAAAATGCGCTGCGCTGCAAGGCGGCTGGCATCGCCATCTCCGTCACCGCCATCAACGGCATGGCTGGGCTCAGCGGCGACTGGCAGGCCCACGCCATCGACACGGCAAAGGCCGTGAGCGCGATGAAGCCGGAGTTTATCGCTTTTCTGACGCTGCGCGTCTACTCCGGCACTCCCCTGCACGATTGGATCGAGGCGGGCGAGTTTCAGATGATGGGGCCTGCCGATCTGATGCGCGAGACGCGGCTCTTCCTGGAACACATCGACTCCGAGGGCAGCGTGTTCCGTTCGAACCACGCCTCAAACTACCTTCCCCTCGGCGGTACACTCAACCGCGACCGCGAGGCGCTGATCCAGACCATCGACGCCGCGCTGGACGGCAAGGTGCGCCTGCGCCGCGCCGTAGAGCTGGGGCTGTAACACATCTTTTGCATTGCTGCATGAAAAAACGCAGGGCCTGTCAAGTGCAGGCCCTGCGTTTTTCTATTGTGGAATTTCCTCCGGCTTCGGCTCTCTGACATAGCGGAGCATCGTGCGCGCACAGGCGCCGAAGCTGCGGTAATTTTCCTGCGCCGTGCGGAGTGAGATGCCGTGATTTTCGTCGCTCGGTTCATCGACCGATGTAACAAACACATCGTTCTCCCAAAAGCAGACAGGGCAGATATAGGCAATCGCATCCTCCCGCGGCACCGGATAGGTCAAATATCCGCAGCATGGGCAGGGATACTTCTCCATCTTCCCCTCCCCCTATTTATCCGAACAGCGTGAGCTGGCTGGTGTCCGCCATGCCGGCAAACGCGCCGAGGGCGCGCAGCTGCTCGATGTGCGTCTTGGAGAGCTTATTGCAGCACATGGAGAACTCCTCGACCGAGATGAACTCCTTGCCCCTGCGCTTTTCCACCGTGTCCAGCGCCGCGGCCTCGCCGAGTCCGTGGACGGAGATGAACGGCGGCAGGAGGCCGCCTTCGGTGACGGTGAACTTTGTCGCGTCGGAGCGGTAGATGTCGATGGTGTCAAAGTGGAAGCCGCGGCGATAGAACTCGTAGCAGACCTCGAGCGTGGTCATCAGATCCTGCTCGACCGCCGACGCGTCCTTGTTGTTCTCGATCTCGCGGATCTTCCGCTTGACCGCGTCCAGTCCCGCGCAGCAGTATTCCGCATCGAACGCCTTCGCGCGCACGGTGAAGAAGGTCGCGTAGAACGCCAGCGGCTCATGCACCTTGAACCACGCGATGCGGAACGCCATCATAACATATGCGACCGCGTGCGCCTTCGGAAACAGATAGCCGATCTTGGCGAGCGACTCGATGTACCATTCCGGCACATCGTGCTCCTGCATCGCCTCTACCCAGCCGTCCTGAAAGCCACCCTTTTTGACCTTGCCCTTCCGCACGGCCTCCATGATCTTGAAGCTCATCTTCGGGTCAAGCCCCATGGAAATGAGGTAGAGCATGATGTCGTCGCGGCAGCCGACCGTCTCCAGAACGCTTGCTGTGCCGCTGACGATCAGCTCGCGCGCGTTGCCGAGCCACACGTCCGTGCCGTGCGAGAAGCCGGAAAGACGCACGAGGGTGTTGAAGTCCTTCGGCTGCGTGTCAATGAGCATCTGGCGTGTGAAGCGCGTGTTGAACTCGGGAATGGCGACCGCGCCGGTCGGGCCGAGCAGGTCGTCGTTCTCAAAGCCCAGCACCTTCGACGAGGTGAAAATGCTCATCGTATCCGGATCGTCGAGCGGGATCGTGCGGGCGTTCACGCCGGTGAGATCCTCGAGCATACGGATCATCGTCGGGTCATCGTGGCCGAGCATATCGAGCTTGAGGAGGTTATCCTCCATGCAGTGATATTCAAAGTGCGTGGTTATGGTGTCGCTGTCCTCCGCGTCGGCCGGGTGCTGCACGGGGCAGAAATCCTCGATCTCCAGATCGTCCGGCACGACGACCAAGCCGCCGGGGTGCTGGCCCGTCGTGCGGCGCACGCCGACGCAGCCCGCCGTCAGGCGGTCGATCTCCGCCGCGCCCGACTGGATGCCGTTTTCCTCCAGATATTTCTTGACAAAGCCGAAGGCGGTCTTTTCCGCCAGCGTGCCGATGGTGCCCGCGCGGAACACCTGCGTTTCGCCGAACATTTCGATGGCGTGGCGGTGCGCCCGCGCCTGATACTCACCCGAGAAGTTCAGGTCAATATCCGGCACCTTGCCGCCGCCGAAGCCGAGGAAGGTCTCAAACGGAATGTCAAAGCCGTCCTTGACGTACTTCGTGCCGCATTCCGGGCAGTTCTTATCCGGCATATCTGCGCCGCAGCCGTAGCTGCCATCGGTGATGAACTCGCTGTGTCTGCACTTCGGGCAGCGGTAGTGCGGCGGGAGCGAGTTGACCTCGGTGATGCCCGACATATAGGCGACGAGCGACGAGCCGACCGACCCTCGCGAGCCGACCAGATAGCCGCACTCCAGCGAGCGCTGGACGAGCTTCTGCGCCGACATATACACCACGTCGTACTTGCCGAGAATGCCGCCCAGCTCAATGTCCAGACGGTCCTTGATGAGCTTCGGCGGCTCGTCGCCGTAAAGCTCGTGCACCTTGTCCCAGACGAGGCGGTTCAGATCCTCTCGGGAATTTTCCAGGCGCGGCGGGAAGAGCTTGCCCTTGGGCAGCAGCTCGATGTTCTCGATCTGATCCGCAATGGCGCGCGTGTTGGTCACGACCACCTCGTAGGCCTTTTCCTTGCCGAGATACTCAAATTCACGGAGCATCTCGTCCGTTGTGCGGAAGTAGATGGGCAGCGGCGCGTTCGCGTCTGGGAATTTCTTGGAGGCCAGCAGGATATGGCGGTAGACCTCATCCTCCGGCTCCTGAAAATGCACATCGCCGGTGGCGACGACCCGCTTGCCCAGCTCCTCGCCGAGCCGGACAATGGTGCAGTTGAAGTCGCGCAGCTCCTCCTCGCTCCTGACCGCGCCCTCGCGCAGCATGAAGCGGTTATTGCAGATGGGCTGGATCTCGAGATAATCGTAGAAGGACGCGATGCGCTTGAGCTCCTCCCAATCCTTGTGATCCGCGACCGCACGGAACAGCTCGCCCGCCTCGCAGGCCGAGCCGATGATAAGTCCCTCGCGGTGCGCGATCAGCTCGCTCTTCGGGATGATGGGCACGCGCTTGAAATACTTGAGGTTGGATAGTGAAATGAGCTGGTAAAGATTCTTCAGGCCCGCCTTGTTCTTGGCCAGCAGAATGATGTGCTTCGGGAAGCGATTGGATTTGCTTCCCAGCGGGCGCAGTTTGAGCATTTCGTTGTTGATCTGCTGCAGGCGCGTCACGCCCCGTTCTTCAAGCATGGGGAAAAATTTTGTCAGCATCTGCGCGACCGGCACGGCGTCGTCCGACGCGCGGTGGTGGTTGAACTGCGGCAGCTGCAAATGCTCCGCCACGATGTCCAGCTTATACTTGCCCAGCCCCGGCAGCAGATTCTGCGCCAGAATGAGCGTATCAATATAGGTCGGCTCGAACGGAATGCTGCACTTCCGGCAGCCCGCGCGGATAAAGCTGATATCGAACTCCGCGTTGTGCGCCGCGAGCGGCGCATTTCCCGCGAAGGCGAGGAACGCCGTCAGCGCGTCCTTGAGCTTCGGCGCGCCGCGCAGCATATCGTCCGTGATGCCGGTCAGACCGATGATCTCCGGCGTCAGCCGGCGCTCGGGGTCTACGAAGGTCTGGAAGGTCTCAACGATCTCGCCGTTCTTGAGCCGCACCGCGCCGATCTCCGTGATGGCCTCCTGCGTGACCTTGAGGCCGGTCGTTTCAATGTCGAAGCAGACGATCTCATCGGAAAAACCGATGTCCTGATGCCCATGAATGGCGATGCGGTCGTCAATGTTGTTGACGAAATAGCCCTCACAGCCGTAAAGTATTTTTATTTTACCCTCACCGGCGTGCCAGGCATCCGGAAAGGACTGCGCCACACCGTGGTCGGTGATGGCGATGGCGGGCATCCCCCACTTGGCGGCGAGCTTGACGACGCTGCCGGTGTCGGTCAGCGCGTCCATGTTGGACATTCGCGTATGCAGGTGCAGCTCCACGCGCTTGACCTCGGCGGTGTCCATACGCGGCTCGTGCGTGATCTCGGTCACGTCGCGCGGGTTGAGCTGCATATCGTGACCGTCGTAGGTCAACTCCATCGTACCCGCGACGCGCAGCCACATACCGGTCGAAACGCGGTCGCGCAGCGGCGCGACGTCCTTCTCCAGCATCCGCTTGCGCACGATGACCGAGCCCTCGTAGTCGGTCATCTCAATGAGCGCCAGCCACATACCCGGCTGGCGCAGCTCGCGGAACTCGCACTTGAAGACCTTGCCCTCGACCACGACGTTTCCCGCCTTGGGGTTCAGCTCGCTCATCGGCATGGGATGCCCCTTGATCTCGCGGCCCATGATGATCTTGCCGGCGCTTGACTCCTTCCTCGCGCCGCCGCCCGCGTTCGAGGGGCGCGGCTCCTGCTTGGGAAAGCCGCCCTGCGTCAGCGAGATCCGCACGCCGTTGAGCGCGAAGCGGTCCGCCAAAAGCTGCTCGAGCAGGGTGCGCTCGGAATCCGTGATCTCCTGCAGCACCGTCAGCGCAAGCGCCATCGTGCGGCTCTCCTGCTCCACGGTGACGTCGGTCACGCGGGCGTCGGTGAGCAGCACACGCAGTCCGATGGGCGGCGCAAAGCCCTCAAATAATTCAAAAAACGGTATCCTTTGTGCCATTTTTTCGCTTCTCTCTTACAGTTTCTCGATCTCTTCAAGCAGGGCGTCCAGCAGCTTTTCCTGCGCTACCTTGTACAATACCTCGCCATGACGGAAAATAAGGCCCTCGCCCTTGCCGCCCGCGACGCCGATGTCCGCCGCGCTCGCCTCGCCGGGGCCGTTTACAACGCAGCCCATGACCGCGACGGTGATGGGCTTGTCGCAGTCCTCAAGGCGGCGCTCCAGCTCCTCGGCCAGCGGGATCATATCGTAAGCCGTGCGCCCGCAGGTCGGGCAGGAGATCAGATTCACGCCGCTTCTTCGCAGCCCGCAGGCGCGCAGGATGCGCTTGGCGGCATAGACCTCCTCCACCGGGTCGGCGGTCAGCGAAACGCGCATCGTGTCGCCGATGCCCTCGCAGAGAAGTCCGCCGATGCCGATGGCAGACTTCAGCACTCCCATCGACGGCGTACCCGCCTCGGTCACACCGAGGTGCAGCGGATAGTCCACCCTTTCATGCAGCAGCCGGTAGGCCGCCATGTTGAGCGGTACGTCGGAGCTTTTGACGGAGATGCAGATGTCCGTGAAGTCATACTTCTCCAGCAGCGCGACATGGCCCAGCGCGCTCTCCACGAGCGCCTCCGGCGTCACGCGGCCGTACTTTGCCAGCAGCTCCTTCTCCAACGAGCCGCCGTTCACGCCGATGCGGATGGGCACCTTGTGCGCGCGGCAGCAGTCCACGACCGCCTTCACACGGTCCTCCCCGCCGATGTTGCCGGGGTTGATGCGGATCTTGTCCGCGCCGTGCTCCGCCGCGGCGATGGCAAGGCGGTAGTCAAAGTGAATGTCCGCCACGAGCGGAATATGAATGCTGTTCTTGATGGTCTCGACCGCCTCCGCTGCCTCCGGCGTCGGCACGGTCACGCGCACGATCTCGCAGCCCGCCTGCTCCAAGCGCAGGATCTGCTCGATGGTCGCGCCTGCGTCCTCGGTCTTTGTGTTGCACATCGACTGGATGGTGACCGGCGCGCCGCCGCCGACGGCCACGCCGCCGACCATGATCTGCTTCGTCATGCTTCTTCCCTCCTCACAGCAGCTTCATCACATCGTGGAACGTGATGAAGAGCATCAGCGCCATCAGCAGGGCAAAGCCCGCCATGTGGATATAGTTCTCATATTTTGGCGGGATCTGACGCTTGAAGATCGCCAGCGCCAGCGTGTTGATCACGAGGAAGAACACCTTGCCGCCGTCGAGCGCCGGCAGAGGCAGCAGGTTCATCACGGCAAGGTTGACCGCGATGAGCGCGCCGAAGTAGAGAATGCTCTCCGCCGCCGCAGCAAAGCCGTTCTGATTGTTCTTCTCGGCCTCCTCCTGCGCCTCCTCGCCCACGTCCTTGATGGTCGAGACGATGCCGACCGGCCCGCTGAGATCGTCCAGTCCTGCCGAGCCGCTCACCAGCATCATCAGGCTCATGCGTACAAGGCGCACAAAATCGAGCGTGTTGTACCAGCTGTATTGCAGCCGAACAAGCGGCGTCGCTTCCACGATGCCTCCATAGGTGAAGCCGTAGCGGCGCACCTCCGCGCCGTTTTCGTCCGTATAGGTCTGCAGCGTCAGCGTACGCTTGAGCTTCTCGCCGCCGCGCTTGACCGTCATTTCGATGGTGCCGTTTTCATCCAGATCGACCACGCCGAGCACCGTGGAAACGTCGCTTTTGAGATAGATGCGCTCGCCGTTGATGGCCCAGATCACGTCGCCGACCATGATGCCGTTTTCGCCCTGCTGGGGAAATGCCGGGTCAAGCTCGACGATCTCCGCCGTATAGAAGCCCTGGGCGCCAGCGTACAGGCAGATCATAATAAGGAGGCCGGTGAGGAAATTCATCGCCGCGCCTGCGACGAAGATCAGCAGCTTCTTCCAAAAGCCCTGCTTCTCCAGCGCGCGCGGGTCGTCGCTTTCCTCGTCCTCGCCCTCCATCGCGCAAAAGCCGCCGATGGGCAGAAGGCGCAGCGAATATTCCGTTTCGCCCTTTGTCGTGTGGAAGATGGCCGGGCCCATGCCGATGGAAAACTCGTTCACGCGCACGCCGCAGGCCTTTGCGGCAAGAAAATGTCCGAGCTCATGCACGGCAATGAGCACGCCGAAGATCAAAATGGCAGCAATGATATACATGAAATAACTCCTTATGGAACTTGCTTATTAGATGTGCGCGCGTACCGCTTCGCGCGCCGCGTGATCCGCCGCGAGGATCTCCTCCAGCGTCAGCGCGGAGACCTGCTCCACCGTTTCCAGCGCCGCCTCCACCAGCGCGGGAATATCATTGAAGCCCACCGCGTCCCGCAAAAACGCACCGACTGCCTCCTCATTTGCACCGTTGAGGATGGCACAGGCTGTGCCGCCGACCGCGGCGCATTGACGCGCGAGTTTCAGGCAGCGGAACGTCTCCTCATCGGGCGCGGCAAAGGTCAGCGGCGGACAGGAGAGCAGGTCGAGCGTCCGGTCCGGCGTTTCCGCACGATAGGGATAGGTCATCGCGTAGCGGATGGGCAGCTTCATGTCGGGCGTACCGAGCTGCGCGAGCATCGCGCCATCGCGGTACTCGACGAGCGAATGAACGATACTCTGGCGGTGGATGATGGCATCCACCTGCCGCAGCGGCAGACGGTAGAGCCGCATGGCCTCGATGATTTCAAGGCCCTTGTTCATCAGCGTCGCGGAATCGACGGTGATCTTCGCGCCCATCGTCCAGTTGGGGTGACGAAGCGCGTCGGCTCGCGTCTTGCCCGCAAGCTGCTCACGGGTAAGACCGTAGAACGGCCCGCCCGAGCAGGTCAGGATCAATCGCTTGATCTCGCCGCGGTCACGGCAGCCCTGCACACACTGAAAAATTGCGCTGTGCTCGCTGTCCACCGGCACGATCTCCGCGCCGAACTTCTCCGCCGCGTCCATCACGAGCGTGCCCGCGCACACCAGCGTCTCCTTGTTGGCCAGCGCGATGCGCTTGCCCTGTTCGATGGCGGCAAGCGTGGGCTTCAGACCGATCATGCCGACCACGGCGGTCACCACCGTGTCGGCGTCCTCCGCGGTCGCGGCGGCGAGCAGACCCTCCATACCGGAGAGCACCTGCGTTTTCGTGTCCCTCAGGCGCTCGCGCAGCTCGGCAGCCGCCGCTTCGTCATAAAGCACGGCAAGACGCGGGCAAAACTCCCGCGCCTGCTGTTCGATGAGATCAACACTCGAATTGGCGGTCAGCGCCGCGACGGTCAGTCCCAGCTCCCGCGCGACCTCCAGCGTCTGGCGGCCGATGGAGCCGGTCGAGCCGAGTAAAGCAATACTCCTTGTCATAGTATGCCACCCGCCACAAAGAAGTACACGACCGGCGCGATGAACATGGTGGAGTCAAAGCGGTCGAGCATCCCGCCGTGTGTGAGGAACAGATGGCTGTAATCCTTGATGCCCGCCTCGCGCTTGATGAGCGACATGGAGAGGTCGCCGAGCTGACCGAATACATTGGCGACCGCGCCGACGAGCGCGAGCCGCGCATAGTCCGGCGCATAGCCGAGCCACTTCTGAGCGATCAAGCCGAGCAGCAGCATCGCAAGTGCGCTGCCGATGGGACCGCCGAAGCCGCCCGCCCAGGTCTTGTGCGGGCTGACGTGCGGCGCCATCTTACGCTTGCCGAACCACATGCCGAAGTACATGGACAGCGCGTCGCCCGCGAAGGCGATGAAGAACGGCGCGAGGACATAAACTCTGCCGAAGTCCGCATAGCTCCGCAGCAGAAAGATGCAGCTGTACATCGCCGGAAACACGATGCCGCCGACGACAGCGGCGCAGAGCGTGGAAAACGCAAACGGCCTCTCTCCGCCGAAGCGATGCACGGCGGTGAAAAACAGCAGCATCAAAAACGCCCAACGCAGTACCGTCACGGTCTGGATCGCGCCGAAAAACGTCCACTCGCTGTAATACAGAAGCACCTCATACGCCGCGGCCGCTGTGACCGTGAGCAGATATATGCTCGTCGGCACATTCTTCCCCGCCGTGTGCAGCAGCTCATAGGCCGCGATGCCCGCGATGGCGCACACGAGCAGCATGGTCGCCCACGCCGGACACGCCAGCAATACCAGCAGCAGTAAAGGCAATCCGATTGCTACCACAAGCCATCTTTGTTTCATAGTGTTTCCCCTTTCGGGCTGTTTTTCTCTTACGGCTTCACGCCGCCGAAGCGCCGCTCCCGGTGCTGATAGGCGATAAGCGCCTTGTCAAACTCCCGCTCGTCAAAGTCGGGCCAGAGCGTATCGCAGAAGTAAAATTCGCTGTACGCGCACTGCCAGAGAAGATAGTTGCTGATACGCTTCTCCCCGCCCGGACGAATGAGCAGCTCGGGGTCGGGTAGGCCATTGGAATAGAGATACTGCGAGAACATCTCCTCCGTCAGAGCGTCGCTCCGCTTCTCCTCTGCCGCGCAGTCGCGCGCGAAGGCGCGGGCGGCGTGAACGATCTCGTCCCGCCCGCCGTAGTTCAGGCAGACGTTCGCCTGAAAGCCCTCGATGCGCGCGGAAATTTCATTCGTTTCCCGGATCAGCTCCTTGAGATCGTCGTCCAGCACGCTCAGGTCGCCGAGAAAGCGCAGACGGTTGCCGTCGCGCTCCATCGTGTCGATGCACTCGTGGAGGTAACGGCGCAGAAGCTGCATAATGCCGTCGATCTCCTCGGGCGGGCGCTTCCAGTTCTCCGTGGAAAAGGCATAGACCGTCAGATAGTCGATGCCGAGCTTCTTGCAGTAGGTACCGAGACGGCGGAAGCTCTCCGCGCCCGCCTTGTGGCCCGCCGAGCGCGGAAGCCCGCGCTTCTGCGCCCAGCGTCCGTTGCCGTCCATGATGACGGCAACATGACGAGGCAGGCTGTTTTTGTCAACCTGCCCCGTGAGCTGTCTTTTGGTGAAAAGTCCCATCAGACCTCCATCAGTTCCTTTTCCTTCTTCTCGAGCAGGGCGTCCAGCTCCTTGCACATATCGTCGGTGAGCTTCTGCAGGTCCTTCTCGGCGATCTTCAGATCGTCCTCGGTCAGCTCGCTGGCCTTCTGCTTCTTCTTGAAGGTCTCCATCGCGTCGCGGCGGATGTTGCGGATGGCGACCTTGCCGCCCTCGGCGTACTTGCGGATCTGCTTGACGAGCTCCTTACGGCGCTCCTCGGTCAGCCGCGGGAAGGTCAGGCGAATGGCCTTGCCGTCGTTCTGCGGATTGATGCCGAGGTCGGAGTTCAGGATCGCCTTCTCAATGAGCTTCACGGCGCTCGCGTCCCACGGCTGAATGAGCAGCTGACGCGGATCGGGCGAGCCGATGGACGCGATCTGCTGGATGGGCGTCGGCGTGCCGTAATAGTCCACGCTGATGCGGTCGAGCACGGCGGCGTTGGCGCGGCCCGCGCGCACGGCGGCGAAGTCGGCGGCGACGGAGTCGATGCTCTTTCTCATTTTTTCCTCGTAAACCTTGTATTCATCCTTCAACATGGGGAAAGCCTCCTCAAATTTTGATTTTTGCATTTTATCTTGCGACGCCGACTCATTCGCCGACGATCGTACCGATCTTTTCGCCCATCACGGCGCGCAGGATGTTCTTGGGGTCCTTGAGCGCGAACACGAGCACGGGAATGTGATTGTCCATCGAAAGCGAGGTCGCCGTGGAGTCCATCACCGCGAGGTGCTGGGCCAGCACGTCCTCGTAGGAGATGGCGTCGTACTTCACCGCGTCCGCGACCTTCGCGGGGTCGGCGTTGTACACGCCGTCGATGTTCTTCGCCAGCAGGATAACGTCCGCGTTAATCTCCGCCGCGCGGAGCACCGCCGCGGTATCCGTGGAGAAAAACGGCGAGCCGATGCCGCAGCCGAAGATGACCACGCGGCCCTTCTCAAGGTGCCGGATGGCGCGGGCGCGGATATAAGGCTCCGCGACCTCCTTAATTTCCAGCGCGGTCTGGATGCGCACGTCCACGCCCTTCTGCTCCAGCACGTCGGCGACCGCCATGCAGTTCATCGCCGTAGCCAGCATACCCATGTGGTCGGCGCGGGTGCGCTCGATATAGCCCTCGCCGTTTTTCACGCCGCGCCAGAAGTTGCCGCCGCCGATGACGATGCCCATCTGTACGCCGGCCTCCACGCACTCCTTGATGACGTCCGTCACCTGGCCGATGACGCTGAAGTCCAAGCCAAAGTGCTTGTCGCCCGCGAGCGCCTCGCCGCTGATCTTGAGCAGGACGCGCCGATATTTCGGTTTCTCCATGTTTGTCTGTTCCTCCCTGCGAACGGTTCATATTTTAACAGCTACATTGTAGCGTATTTTTTCCGGTTTGCATAGGGGGTAAATTGAAAACTTTTCTTTTTTCGGCGCAGAAAGAGAGCCGCGGGCGATCCCGCCCGCGGCTCCCGCGTGGTTCGGTTTTTGGGGCGGCTTACCAGCCCGTGCCGCACATTTCGCCGTGCCAACCGTTTTCTTCAAGCGTGATGGTACAACAGCAATAGTATTCATACGCGCCCTCCGGCGCATCGGGGTCGTCGCAGTTTCCGGTATTGCCTGCCATCGAACGAGAAAGCGCCCACTCGCTCTCCGCCACAAATTCGGTCGTTATAGAGAAGCAATAGGTATTTTCGTCGATCCTGCCGTTCTCACGAAACGCTGCGGTCGTCTCCTCCGAGGGTTTGACAGACGTTTTCACCCATGTGTACTTATATTCGCTGCCGGTGGTCACGTTCAAATGTACGCCCTCGTAGAGGTCGGCCCACTGCTGCGCAGCTTCCTGCCAGGAGAGACTTTTATCAAGCGGTCCTATCTCTTCACGCAGCGCGCTGAGTTCCGCCTCGTCATACCATGTGCGTATCACATCATAAAGTGTGCGCCCATCGTTGTCAACGATGCTGAAATTGTCCTGCGCCTCGTAGTAGTCCACCGGATCGGTCATGCTGCGGTGATACGCCACGATGTTCGTCCCCTCGTAGAACCCTAAATACGAGGTTTTATTGTTCGGGGTAAAACCGGGCTGTTGCATGTCTGTATTCTTGTTGAGACTAAAATACGAGTTGTCGTTGTCCGAGAGCCAGAGAATAAGCTGTCTGTCGGTATTTTCCGGCGCGTCGCATGTACTGTAATGATAGGAGTTGAGCGCGGGAACATTCCATGCGCTGCTTACATTATAGCTGCCGACGGTCTCGCCGTTCTCAACGAGATACAGCCACGCGGCTCTGCCCTCGGTGGCGAGGTCGAGATCGTTTTGGAAGGTTGAGACCATGGAGCCGGCATTCCCGCTGACCACAAAGCTCTGCGCCATTGCGCGCAGCTTGACCGCCTCGTTCAGAATACGGTTTCGCGTGCTGTAGCCCCACTCGTTCACGGAGGTATCGTCGGTCGGCTTCCAGTAGGCCGAGATGATGTAGCAGCCGCCGTAATCGGGGTCCGGCGCGAGGTAGTTGGCGAACTGCGTGCCGCTCTCCGCGTCGTAGCGCAGCCACGGGCCGCTGAGCGCCGCGCCCTCGCGGTACTGCTCGAGCGTGAAGCCATTATCGCGGTAGAACGCCTCCATCGTTTCCACGCTGTCGTAGCTCTTGTCCACGCACAGCGTGCTGCCGTCGCAGTAAGCGGAGTACCAGCTGTCCTGACCGTTCGTTTTCGTCCACGCCACGGTCGGAATGTAGAGATACCAGCCGTTGCCGTCGTAGCGCCGCGCTGTGCAGTCGTCGCTGCTCGTCACCGTGTTCTCGCGGATCAGGTCGTCCGCGTTCAGGAAGTCGGTGATCAGGCAGCGCGGCACGTCAAGGCCCGCGTAGTCCGCGTAGAAGTCGTAGAGGTATTCATAGGCGCTCGTGTAGGAGCAGCCGTTGTACCACAGTCCGTCGTTCGCCATGCGGCTGTCGAGCAGCTTGTAGACGCTCGGCTCGCCGTCCGTGCGCAGCACGGTGAGGTAGTAATAGAAGCCGTCGGAGATGTAGCCGTCGTCGGTGATGTTGTTGCCGCCGACCCAGAAGAAGCGGTCGGGCAGCGCGCCCGCCTTGTCCTCGGGCTTGACCTGATAGTTGAAGCTCCACAGCTCCAGCGTGCCGTCCGGCGCAAGATCCGTGCAGTCGCCGCGCTTCTCCAGCTCGGTCACGCGCACATCGGCTGCCGCCTCGGTGACCTCGATCGGCGTACCGTCCGCGCTGCTCTGCGCGCCATCGGGGAGAATGTAGTAGGTGTAGCCGTTCGGCTGCTTGAGCGCATTGATGACGGAGAGGGCGTAGGCCTCCATGCTGTCATAGGTCGGCACGGGCTTTTCGGTCAGGCGAAAGACCCAGCAGACAAAGTTCCTATTCTGATTTTCAGGCTGCTCAGCCGCCATCACGAGATAGAGCGTGCCGTCCTTCTGCTGAAGGAAGTATACCCGATTTGCCCAACCGTTTTCATCTGCTGTGGACGAGGTGCACAGCCATGCCTTCGCGTTCTCGCGGCGCAGCTTCGCGGCAGAAAGCCCGTCGACGAGCCATTCAGTCGGTCCGTCCGTCTTGCTGTTGAAACGGACATCAAATTCCTCCTTCGTGAGTGTGACCTCCGCTACCGTTTCGTAAAGCTGCTCCTCCTCGTTGTCCATCCTTTTGAGCAGCAGCGTCCGCACATCGTCCGAGTCCCTGTCCGCAACGACTTCCAGCTCGCCCCCGATGGGATCATTCATATAGCCGGGTGCGCAGGCGACGGTCGCTTCCTCAACATAGTGCTTTCCAAAGGGCTCGGCAAGCTCCGCATTCTCCCTGCCGCCGGTGAAGGTGCAGGCGACCGAAAGCCCCGCGATGAGCAGCACGGCGACCGCCGTATACGCCGCCGTTTTCGGCTTCTTCACCAACAGGGAAATGCGCTCCTTGAGCCCCTTGCCGCTGTCGGTCATCATCGTGGCGGTGACGAGCAGCGCGGGGCGCTTTTCACAGGTCATGCGGATCAGCGTGCGGCCGTAGGCGGCACGCTCGCTCTCGCCGATGCGGCGGATGGTCGCCTCGTCACAGGCCAGCTCCGCGTCGCGGCGGGAAAGCTCCGCCGCCCACCACACGAGCGGGTTGTACCAATGCAGCGCCAGACACACGCCGCGCAGCACCGCCCAAAGGTTGTCACCGTGGCGGTAGTGCGTCTGCTCGTGGGCGAGCGCGTAGCGCAGCGTCTCCGCCTCCGTGCGCGTGTCGGGTGTGACGTAAATGCTCGGCTTCGCCACGCCGAACAGGCACGGCGTATCCGTCTCACCGCTCTCGTAGACCGGCAGGCAGGCGTCGGTCTCCTCCACGCGCTCACGCGAGCGGCGCAGCTTCTTGCCGAAGCGCAGATTCACGGCGAGGAACACCAGTCCCAGCGCCGCCGCGCCGGCGAGCCAGACGGTTTTTGCGATCCGCGCCCAGTCGGTCTTTTCGACCGTCGGCGCAGTCACCGTCGCGGTCGTGACGTTCTGTACGAGGTCCGGTGGGGCCGCCTCGCTCATGCTCTGTGCCGGAACGCCGACGGTACCGGCGTTCGCGGGCGCGTCGTTCCGCTCGCCGACGATGTCCTGCCGATCGGTCCCCTGCTGCACGGTCGGCGCTCGCTCGGGCACGGCGTTCATCACGCTCAGATCGCTCGCGCCGAAGCTCACCGGAACGAGCAGGCGCACGAGCACCAGCAGCCACAGGGCGTACTGCATCCGCAGGCTGAGCTTCCCGCGCAGCACATAGCGTAGCGCGATGACCACCAGGATCAAAACGCTGGATGAAACGATCCACTGCATCATTTTGTTCCCTCCTCCATCTGCCGCAGCAGCTCATAAAGCTCGTCGATCTCTTCCTTGGAGATGGCCTGCCTGCGCGTCATGGCGCTGACCATCATGCTCAGGCTCCCCTGATAGACGCGGTCTAAAAAGGTCTCTGTTTCGGCAAGCGCCGCGTCCTCGCGGCGCACCGCGGGGGAAAAGGTGTTCTTCGTCCCCTCCGTGTCGCACGTCACAACGCCCTTGCCGACCATGCGCCGCAGCAGCGTCAGCGTCGTGCTGCGGCTCCAGCCCATGCTGGCCTCCAGCTGCTCGGTCAGCTCACGGCCGGTCTGCGGCGCGCGCTCCCACAGACATTCCATGATGTTCCATTCGGCGGGCGCAAGATCAAATTTTTCCATTTGCCGTCCTCCTTTTTCCGGATTTTGGTTACTATTGTAAACACAATGTAGCATAGTTGGTTACACTTGTCAACACTTTTTGAAAAATCTTTTTCCACACCGTTCCGCCGCCCGTCCACGGAAGGTCTATTCGATCTTTGAAGAAAGGCAAGCTCCCCGCATGGTTTTTTATCGCTTATGCCGATTGCCCATTCTCCGCCGCTGTGGTAAACTGATTTTCAAACATTCTGCACCGCGCGGATCGAACCCGGCGGGTGGAAATGAAAAAGGAGAAACGAAAATGAAACAGAAGCTCAGCGGCCGCGACTACACCTACGTTGCCAGTATGCTCTTTGGTATGTTCTTCGGCGCCGGAAACCTCATCTTCCCCGTTCACATGGGTCAGATGGCCGGCGCAAACGTATGGCCCGCGGTCATAGGCTTCTGCGTAACGGGCGTCGGATTGCCGCTGCTCGGCGTAGCGGCGCTCGGCATCAGCCGCTCCGGCGGGCTCTTTGAGCTCGGCAGCCGCGTGGGCAAGCCCTACTCCATGTTCTTCACCTGCCTGCTCTACCTGACCATCGGGCCGTTCTTCGCCATCCCCCGCTGCGCCACCACCTCCTTCACCGTGGGACTGGAGCAGGTGCTGCCGCAGGGCGGCAATACGCGGCTCTACCTGCTGGCGTTCTCCGCCGCCTTCTTCGCCGCGGCGCTGTTCTTCTCGCTCCGCCCGGGCAAGATCCTCGTCTGGGTCGGCAAGGTGCTCAACCCCTGCTTCCTGCTGTTCCTCGGCATTCTGGTCATCGTGGCGATGCTCCGCCCCGGCGCCGCCGTCGGCGCGGTCGTACCGGAGGGTGCTTACGCCTCTCAGCCTTTCTTCACCGGCTTCCTCGAGGGCTACAACACCATGGACGCGCTGGCAAGCCTTGCCTTCGGCATCGTGGTCGTGCAGGTCATCCGTGACCTCGGCGTGACCGAGCCGGACGCCGTGGCGGGCAGCACTGTCCGCGCGGGTATTTTCAGCTGTCTGTTGATGGCCGCCATCTACGTCGCCGTCACCGTCGTCGGCGTGCAGAGCCGCGGACTGTTCGAGACCTCGGAAAACGGCGGCATCGCCCTCGCGCAGATCGCGCAGCACTACCTCGGCTCCGTCGGCCTTCTGATCCTCGCCGCGACCGTGACGCTCGCCTGCCTCAAGACCTCCGTGGGCCTCATCACCAGCTGCGCGGAGACCTTCACAGGCCTCTTTCCCAAGGGTCCGACCTACCGCGTCTGGGCGGTGATCTTCAGCCTTGTCTCCCTGCTCTTCGCCAACTTCGGCCTGAGCTCCATCATCGGCTACTCCGTCCCTGTGCTGATGTTCCTCTATCCCCTCGCCATCACGCTGATCGCGCTCTCCCTTTTCGGGAAATTCTTCGCCTACGACCGCGCCGTCTTTGTCTGGACGACCGCGCTGACGCTCGTCGGCGCGCTCTATGACTTCGCCGCCGCGCTGCCCGCGCCGCTGCTCGCCGCCTGCCGGCTGGACGGCGTCCTCGCGATGCTGCGGGAGACCCTGCCGCTGGCGAAGCTCGGGCTGTTCTGGGTTCTTCCCGCGCTGCTGGGACTCGTTATCGGTCTGATCCTCCACTTTGTCCGCAGCAAGGCAAACGACTGATCCTTTGCTCCTGACATTCCATGAAAAAACGGCTTGAGACACGCCATGTGTCCCAAGCCGTTTTTCCGTTTTCTCTATCTTATTTTTTCTGCGGCTCCGCTGCGTCGGCTGTCTTCTCCGGCAGCTGCGAGAGAAGCACCGCCGTGAGCATCAGCGCGCAGCCGAGGTACTCCCGTCCGCTCATGCGCTCGTGCAGGATGATAGCCCCGCAGACCACGGCGAAGAAGGACTCCAGGCTCAGCAGCAGCGAGACGACCGTCGGGTCGCCGTCCTTCTGCGCGAGAATTTGCAGCGTGTAGCCGCCCGCGCTCGAGAGGATGCCGATGTAGAGGATGTAGAACGTACATTCGCCGAGCGCCGCGAAATCGACCGTTTCAAAGGTGAAGGCGCAGACGGTGGAGAGGACCATCATCACTGCGAACTGCACGCAGGAGAGCGCGATGCCGTCCACCTTCTGCACATAATGATCCACGCAGAGGATATGCCCCGTGAAGGCAAAGGCACACAGGAAAACGAGGAAGTCGCCGCGGCCGAAGCTCATCGCGCCCTCGCTGCCCGTGAAGCAAAGGAAGTAAAGACCGACCACCGCGATCAGAACGCAGAGGAACAGCCGTTTGTTTGCCTTTTTCCCGAGGAACATACCGGCAAGCGGCACGAGCACGATGTAGAGCGCCGTGATGAAGCCCGCCTTGCCCGCCGTGGTATCGGCAATGCCGAACTGCTGCAGGTTCGTGCCGAGCGTCAGAAAAATGCCGCACACGAGGCCGCCCTCCAGCAGATCCTTTTTCTGCTGCGGCGTGTATTTTTCCTCGTGCCGCACGCGCCGCAGGATGAGCACGAGCGCCCCCAGCACCAGCACGGCGGGGATCGAACGCGAAGCCGTGAAGGTAAAGCCGCCCACTTTTCCCGCGCCGAGGCTCTGTGCCACGAACGAGCTGCCCCAAATGAATGAAGTGATGAGCGGCAGGATCACTTGCTTTGTATTTCTCTTTTTCATAGCACTTGCCTGCCCCTTTCAAAGATGGTATAATTCTTAACGAAACAAGAATATCGCCTATCGTAGCAAAAAGCGCCGCGTTTGGCAAGTACCCCATGAAAATATTTTTTAATAGGAGCCTTTCCATGTATCTCTTCGATCTTGACGGCACGCTCATCGACTCCAACGGCATCTGGGCGGAGGTGGACCGCACCTTTCTCGCCCGCCGCGGCTACCCCTATACCAAGGAGTATTACGAGGGCGTGGCGCACACTATCTTCCCCCTCGCCGCCGTGTTCACCAAGGAATACTGCCATCTCTCCGAAAGCACGGATGAGATCATGGCGGAGTGGATGGAGCTGGCGAAGGACAACTACGCCCACGTCGCGCTCAAGCCACATGTGCGCGAGTATCTGGAAAAGCTCCGCGCACAGGGCGAGCGTATGGCGGTCTTCACGAGCTGCGTCCCCGCGCACTGCAAAACGGCGCTCGCCGTCCACGACCTGAACCGCTGCTTCGAGCGCGTCATTTTCGCGCAGGAGCTGGGCATGGACAAGAGCGATCCCGCGATCTTCGCCAAGGCGACGGAGCTGCTCGGCGTCACGCCGCAGGAGTGCATTTTCTTCGACGACTCGGTCAAGTCCTGCCGCAGCGCCAAGGCGAGCGGCATGACGGTCATCGGCGTGTACGACCCGTTTTTCGAGGGCACGAAGGACGAAATGCCGCTCGTTTGCGACCGCTTCATCCGCGACTTTGGTGAAATGCTGTAAAGCATAACTGCATTACAATCGTTGAAAAGAGCGAAGCACAGGAGATTTCTGTGCTTCGCTCCTTGTTATTTTTTGGTCATGTGGACGCCGGCGGTCTTGAGCATCAGCTTTTTCGTGCCCACCTGCTCGAACGCCACCTCGATGAGCGCGTCGCCGCCCATCGGCGTGACCGAGATCACCATGCCGTCGCCGAAGGTCTTGTGGTTGACCTGATCGCCCGCGGAAAGCTGTAACGTCGGTTTCCCCGCAGCCGGCTTTGCCGCGGCGCTGACCGCGGTCTTCGGGTGCGTCGGGCGCGCGACCGTGCCGGAAAAGCCGGTCGTCACCGAGCCGCCACGGCTGCCGTAGCCGCTGCCGAAGCCCGAGCTTCGACCGAAGCTGCCGTAGCCGTCGGCATAGTCCTCGTCGTAGCGGCTGCGCGGCTCCGCCGAGGGCTTCGAGAGCCAGTTGACGTTTTCGGCGGGGATCTCGTTCAAAAAGCGTGAGGGCGCGTTCGGCGTCGTACGGCCGAAGAGCATACGCTGCCGCGCGTTCGTCAGCGTCAGCTTTTCCTTGGCGCGCGTCATGGCGACGTAGCAGAGGCGGCGTTCCTCCTCCAGCTCCTCCTCGTCGCCGACGGCGCGATTTCCCGGGAAAATACCCTCCTCCATGCCGACGACATAGACGCAGGGAAATTCCAGTCCCTTGGCGCTGTGCATCGTCATGAGCGTCACGCAGTTGTCGGTCGAGGCGCTGTCAAGGTCGGTATAGAGCGCGATCTCGTTGAGGAAGCCCGCGAGCGTCGCGTCCTCCGGCTCGCCGTCGAGGAAGGCGAGGATGTTGGACTTGAGCTCCTGCACGTTCTCCAGCCGCCCGCGGCTCTCCATATCGCCCTTGTCCTCCAGCGCGCGGAGATAGCCGGACTGCTCGCACACGAGGTCGTAGAAGTCCGCAAGCTCCGTGTTTCCCGCCGCGTCGTGCAGCGCGTCGATCATGGCGGCGAATTTCTCCAGCCGCGCCGCGGCGGTCTTGAGCGCCGCGTACTCCCCCGCCGCGCGGAGGACGGTCATCATCGGCACGCCCTGCTCGGCGGCCAGCGCCTGCACACGCTCGACGCTCGCATTGCCGATGCCGCGGGCGGGCGTATTGATGATTCGCCGCAGCCGCAGATCGTCCGAAGGATTGTTGATGAGCGCAAGGTAGGCCAGCATATCCTTGACCTCGGCGCGGTCAAAGAATTTCATGCCGCCGACGACCTGATACGGGATGCCGTTACGCTTGAGCGCGTATTCCAGCGCGTTCGACTGCGCGTTCATGCGGTAGAGCACCGCGTTGTCGCGCCAGTTCTTGCCGCGGTTGAAGTCCGTCATCATGCCGGAGACGACAAAGTTCGCCTCGTCCTGCTCGTTGAACACGGTCTTGACGGTCACCTTTTCGCCGCTGCCCGCGTCGGTCCAAAGCGTCTTGCCCTTACGGCCGACGTTATTTTTAATGACGGCGTTCGCCGCGTCGAGGATGTTCTGCGTGGAACGGTAGTTCTGCTCGAGACGGATCGTGCGCGTACCCTTGTATTCCTTTTCAAAATTCAGGATGTTGGAGATGTCCGCGCCGCGGAAGCGATAGATGCTCTGGTCGTCGTCGCCGACCACACAGATGTTGCGATAGCCGTCCGCAAGCAGGCGCACCAGCTCGTACTGCATCTGGTTCGTGTCCTGATACTCATCGATGAGGATGTAGCGGAATTTGTGGCGGTAGTAGTCCCGCACCTCTGCCTCGTTTTGCAGCAGCCGCACCGTATGAAGAATAAGGTCGTCGAAGTCCAGCGCGTTCGCCTCGCAGAGGATGCGGTCGTAGCGCGCGTAAATTTTGGCGACGCGCTCGCGCTTCCAGTCGCCGCTGCCCGCCCACTTCTTCGAGAAGTCCTGCGGCGAGAGCAGCTCGTCCTTCGCCTTGGAGATGACCGAGAGCACCTCGCGCGGAGAAAAGGTCTTTTCGTCCAGATCCATCTCCTTGAGAATATCCTTCACCACGCGCTTGCAGTCGTCGGTATCGTAGATGGTAAAGTCGTTGGAGAAGCCGAGCTTATCAATGTCACGGCGCAGAATGCGCACGCAGGCCGAGTGGAAGGTCAGCGCCCAGATGTCGCCCGCGCCCGCGATGCCAAAGGCCGCGAGACGCTCGCGCAGCTCCTTCGCCGCCTTGTTCGTGAAGGTCACGGCGAGCACCTGCCACGGCGCCGGCGGCTCCACCGCGCAGAGCTGCCGCATCCGGCGGCGCTCGTCTGCGGTCGGCTGAGCGGGATAATTCTCAAGGAAAGCGAGATCGTCCTCCGACGCACCGGCGGGGACCTCGCCGCAGTCGCTCCCGCGGCCGTAGGTCAAAAGATTTGCGATGCGGTTGATGAGCACGGTCGTCTTGCCGCTGCCGGCTCCCGCGAGCAGCAGCAGAGGCCCCTCCGTCGTCAGGACGCCACGCCGCTGCTCCGGATTCAGCTTTGCAAAATCCCGCGCAATGCACGCGCGGCGCGCCGCGCAGAAGCGGGAAGAAAAATCACTCATGCGTTCCACCTGTTTTCTCAAAATTCTCCTTGATTCTACCGCATCTCCCCTCCCCGGTCAACCGTTTTTCCCTGAATTTTGCAAAGATATAAAAAATTTGTTCTATTTTCTATTGACAAGCACGTTTGTTCGATTTATAATGCGATTAGAACAAGAGTTTTAGAAGGATTCGGAGGGTATGAACATGGCTGCTTCCACGACGATCTTTGTGCTGCTCGGTATCACCGCCGTTACGGCGAATCTGATGAAGGTCATCACCTATCTCGACCAGCCGCGCCGCAAGACGCGCCGCGTCCGTGCACGCGGATAACGGTATGGAGCTTCTGGATAAGCTCTCCGTTTTATCGGACGCCGCAAAGTATGACGCGGCCTGCACCTCCTCGGGGGCCAAGCGTGGCTTTGAGCATGGCAAGATCGGCTGCACCTCATCCGGCGTCATGGGCTGCTGTCACAGCTTTTCCGCGGACGGACGGTGCATCACGCTGCTCAAGGTACTGCTCTCGAACGACTGTATGTACGACTGCAAATACTGTGTCAACCGGCGCACGAACGAAACGCGCCGCGCGACCTTCACGCCCGAGGAGCTTGCCGACCTGACCATCCAGTTCTACCGGCGCAACTATATTGAAGGGCTCTTTCTCTCCTCCGGCGTGCTGCGCTCGCCGGACTACACGACGGAGCTGATGATCCGCGCGCTGTCCATTCTGCGCCGCGAATACCGCTTCAACGGCTACATCCACGCCAAGGCCATCCCCGGCGCCTCGCCGGAGCTGGTCGAGCAGCTCGGGATGCTCGCCGACCGCCTGAGCGTCAATATCGAGTTGCCGAGCGAAGCGTCGCTGCGCGCCCTCGCGCCGAACAAGACAAAAGCCGCTGTGCTGCGGCCCATGCGCTTCATCGCGGACCGCGGACAGGAAAACCGGCGCGAGCTGGTCAAATACCGTCACGCGCCGCGCTTTGCCCCTGCGGGGCAGGCCACGCAGATGATCGTCGGCGCGACCGGAGAGAGCGACCGCCACATCCTGACGCTGACGCAATCGCTCTATGACACCTATCACCTCAAGCGTGTTTTCTACTCGGCCTATGTGCCGGTGGTGGAAAATACGCTCTTACCGTCTCTGGATACCAAGCCGCCTCTTCTGCGCGAGCACCGACTCTATCAGGCGGACTGGCTGCTGCGGTTCTACGGCTTTCGCGCCGGCGAGCTGCTCGACGAAGGCCAGCCGGACTTCGACCCGCTGCTCGATCCCAAGTGTTGCTGGGCGCTGCGGCACCCCGACTTCTTCCCGGTCGAGGTCAACCGCGCGGATTACGAAGCGCTGCTGCGCGTTCCCGGCATCGGCGTGGTCAGCGCGAAGCGCATCCTTGTCGCGCGCCGCGGCGGGGCGCTGCGCGCCGAGGACCTCAAAAAGCTCGGCGTCGTGCTCAAGCGGGCGCAGTATTTTCTCACCTGCTCTGGCCGAAGCACCGCACCGCTGCGGCTCTCGCTCGAGGGGGTCCGGCGCAATCTGACCGCCACGGAGCGTGCCTCGCTCCCGGCGGGACCGCTCGACCAGCTCTCACTCTTTGAGCCGGCATAATGAGGAGTTTTTTATGACATGGCGCGAGGTCGTTTATGAATACGACGGCAGCTTCGATGGACTTCTGTGCTGCATCTACGAAAGCTACACGCAAAAGGAGCTCCCCGCCGCGTTTTTCCGCACCGGAGAGCTCGAGCCATGCTTGTATGAGGTCCGCGCCGTCACGACGGACGCGGCGCACGCACGCCGCGTATACGAAGGCTTCCGGCGCTTTTCGCCGGAGGTCGGACCATTTTTGCGCCGCGCATACCGGACATGCCTGCCCGAAAAGGAGCTTGCCATCTACCACTTTGCCGCCAAGCTCTACCGCGAGGGAAAGCTGCTGCTGCAGCGCCTTTCCGATGAAACGTACCATCCCTTGCTGCGCGCTGTGCGGCAGCTGAATGGCGAGCTGGAGCAATACCGCGGCTTCGTGCGCTTTTCCGACATCGGCGGCGTGCTCGCCGCGGAGATCGAGCCGAAAAACCGTGTTCTGCCGCTTCTGCGCGGTCACTTCTGCCAGCGCTGCCACGATGAGACCTTTTTCCTCTATGACCGCACGCACCGCGAGGCGCTCTTTTATGCCGACGGTCATTCTGCCATCGTACCGCTGGAGGAGTTCGTCATGGCTCCGCCCGACGAGGCGGAAAAACGCTATCGCCGGCTCTGGCGCTGCTTTTATGACACCATCGCCATCCGCGAACGGGAAAATCCGAAGCTCCGCATGTCACATATGCCGAAGCGTTTTTGGCCGCTGCTGACGGAGCTTCAGTCCGATCCGGACGCTATCCCTCCGTCTCCATCGCCGTGCGCAGCTTTTGCAGCGCCCGGCGCTCCAGCCGCGATACCTGCACCTGCGACACGCCAAGCACCCGCGCCGTCTGCTCCTGCGTCAGCGCCTTGAAAAAGCGCAGCAGGATCGTCATGCGCTCCCGCTCCGGCAGCAGGTCGATCGCCGCGCGAAGGGAAAGCTGCTCGATCAGGCTCTCCTCCGGGCTTTCCGTGCCGAGAAGCGTTTCCAGCGTTAGCCCGTCGCCCATCTCCTGCTGAAAGGACTCCGGCGCGGCAGAGGCAATGTCGGCATCCGCAATCTCCTCGACGCTCAAGCCGGTCTCCTCCGCAAGCTCAGAGAGGACAGGCTCGCGTCCGAGCTGCACCCGCAGCTTCTCCCGCGCACTGTAGATGCTCTGCGACCGCTCGCGCAGAGTCCGGCTCACCTTTATCGCGCCGTCGTCACGGAGGAATCGCCGTATCTCTCCCGCGATCTTCGGTACGGCGTAGGTGGAAAACTGCGTTCCATATGTAAGGTCAAATCCCTTAACAGCCTTTAGAAATCCAATGCAGCCGAGCTGATAGAGGTCCTCCGTCTCCACGCCGCGGCCATTGTAGCGGCGCACGACGCTCCAGATCAGGCCGGTATTCTCCCGCAGTACACGCTCGCCGGCTTCCTCGTCGCCGCTCTGTGCCGCCTCGAGCAGGGCAAAGGTCTCCGCTGTGCTCATGCGCGGCCCGCGCGCTGCGCGATCCTTTTGCGCATGGTCACGACGGTCCCCTTCCCCGGGCGGGAGCGGATCTTGAGCGTATCCATGAAGCTCTCCATAATGGTGAAGCCCATACCGCTGCGCTCCTCGCCTCCGGTCGTAAAGAGCGGCTCGCGCGCCTTCTCCACGTCCGCAATGCCGCGTCCCCAGTCGTATACTGCGATCTCCAGCACACCGCCGTCCAGCAGGCGCACGCGAACCACGATCTTTCCAAGCGTATCGGGATAGGCGTGAACGATGGCATTTGTCACCGCCTCGCTCACCGCCGTCTTGATGTCGCCGAGCTCGTCGAGCGTCGGGTCGAGCTGGGACGCAAAGGCCGCGACCGCGCTGCGGGCAAAGCCCTCGTTCGTGCTGCGGCTGAGAAACTCCAGTTTTATGTAGTTGCTGCTCTTTTTCATATCCTTCCTCCTTACTGCATTGTGACCAGACGCGGCACCCCCGCCGCGTCGAAAACCTTTCGGGCCTGCGCCGGCACGCCGGTGACGATCAGACTTCCGCCGAGCGCCGCCATGCGGCGGTGTGCGCGCAGCACCACGGCGATCCCGGAGGAATCCATGAAGGACACTCCCGAAAGGTCCATCGTCAGCGACAGCGGCAGCGCCGCGTCGAGCGCGTGGTCGATCTGCTGCATCGCGCCGTGCGCGCCGTGGTGATCCAGCTCTCCGCTGATCGCAAGCGTCATCTCTCTTCCGTTTGTTCTTGTCAGAACCTCCATGTCCCGACCTCCTCTTGCTCGTTCTGCACCTCTGTGCGCTTTCAGTATAGCCTGTCCGCGGCCGTTTTTTTGTCGAAAGAATGTGCCATTCTGTTTCTTTTTGCCTGTTCTGTCTTTTTTTCGCTTGCTCTTTTCCCATCGGACATTGTAAAATGCTGCTATCATATCAAGGGCCGAACGGCCTGATATAAGGAGGCAGTGCCATGCGCAGACACGACCGCGAGATCACCGACAGCCGGGAGATCCTCTCCATTGTCAATGAATGTAAAGTTATTCGCCTTGCCATGCTTGATGAACAGGGACTCCCCTACATCATCCCGCTCAATTTCGGCTACCGCTTCGCGGACGGCGTTTTTACCTTCTACTGCCACAGCGCCAGGGAAGGCCGCAAGCTCGAGCTGCTGCGCCGCGACCCGCGCGTATCCTTTGAAATGGACTGCCGCGGCGAGCTGCAGTCCGCCGACCACGCCTGCGGCTACGGCTACTACTATGCCTCCGTCATCGGCAGCGGCACGGCAGAGCTCATTGAGGGGGCGGAAAAGCTCGATGCGCTCTCCGCGCTCATGCGCCACATGGCAGGCCGTGAGGATACCTTTACGGAAGAGCAGGCGCGCGGTGTGGCGGTTCTCGCCATCCGGGTCAGGTCGCTGAGCGCAAAGGCAAAAAAGCATTGAGAAAGCGCAGGGAGACTCCCTGCGCTTTCCCGATATGCTCCTTGTTCTGACGGTACGGTGGTTTTACTTCCGGCTCTGTGCCAGAACCTCCCAGTAATCCTTGTAGTTTGCCTGCAGCAGCTCCGGGGTGTTGAGGCCGTAGGGGCACTTTGCTATGCAATGTCCGCAGTGCCTGCACTGCTCGATTTGGTGCATTTTGGCCTGCCATTCCTCGGTGAGCCACGCCTGCGCCGGCGCGCGGCGCAGCATCAGCGACATACGCGCGCACTGGTTGATCTCAATGCCCGCGGGGCACGGCATACAGTAGCCGCAGCCGCGGCAGAACTCGCCGCAAAGCTCCCGGCGGTCGCGCTCGATCGTCGCGCGGCGCTCGTCCGTCAGCTCCGCACCCTCGCGGATGCACTGCAAAAACTGATCCAGCTCGCTCTCCCGCTGCACACCCCAGATGGGCACCACATTTTCCTGCACCGCCATCCAGGCCGCCGCGGTCAAGCCGTCGCGGAGCAGACCGCCGGCCATGCCCTTCATCGCGATAAAGCCCATACCGTGCGTACGGCAGCCCTCGACCAATGCGAGCTCCTGTTCCCCGGCAAGGTAGCTGAACGGGAATTGCAGCGAGGCGTATAACCCGGAGTCGATGGCCTCCTGCGCCACCGCAAGGCGATGGTTCGTGATGGAAATATGGCGGATCTTCCCCTGCTTTTTTGCCTCGAGCGCCGCGTCGTACAGACCGTCCTCGCCGCCCGGCTTCGGACAGAAGGCCGGATTGTGGAACTGGTAAATGTCGATGTAGTCGGTCTTGAGTGTGCGCAGGCTGGTCTCAAGGTCGCGCCAGAAGCCCTCGGCGGTCTGCGCGCCGGTCTTGGTCGCCAGCACGATCCGGTCGCGCATCCCGGAAAAGGCCGCGCCGACCTTCTGCTCGCTGTCGGAATACGCGCGGGCGGTGTCGAAGAAATTGATGCCGCCGTCGCAGGCCTTGTGCAGCAGCTTCACCGCCTCCGTCTCGCTGATGCGCTGAATGGGCAGGCAGCCGAAGCCGTTCTTTTCGATCACAAGGCCGGTGGAGCCGAATTCGATCTTCTGCATAGGTGTCACCCTCCTTTGATAATAAGGTAAGTATAACAAAAGAACGGGGACTTGAAAAGCCCTCACTTTGCCGTTGACTTTCTCACATCTCTCTGCTACCATAAAAATATCATAGACAATCCGGAATTTGAGAGGAGGAACTTTTATGGGAGAGCTCGTCTATCAGGCGCTCATGCAATCCGTCGCAGCCTTCTTTTTTGCCGTTATGATCCTTCCCGCAGTCGTTATTTTCCTGGGTTATCTGATCTATATCGTTGTCATGTGTATCCGAGAGCTGAAAAAGAAATAGTTTCCATCTGTATGGAAAAAGCACCGACGCAGGACCTCCTGCATCGGTGCTTTTCATGACCTTTTACTTCTTCATCGCGGCGGCGGAGGCGTCGAGCTTCTCGATGAGAGCGCGGAGCTTGGCCGCGTCCTCGCGAGCGCCGTTGACGACGGCCTCGGGTGCCTTGGCGATAAAGCCCTGATTCGAGAGCTTGTTCTCAATGCCGGCGAGCTGCTTTTCCGCGTTCGCCTTTTCCTTGGCGATGCGGACCAGCTCCTTCTCGAAGTCCACCAGCTCAGCGAGCGGCATCAGCACGCGTGCGGCATGGGTCACGACCTCGATCGAACCGTCCGGCGTGGGGATATTCGCGTCGGCAACGGTCACATCGCTCGCGGAGGCGAGGCGCTTGAAGAACGGAATGCCGCGCGCAAAGGTGTCCGCGTGCGCGGTGGCGATGGTGTAATGCACCTTCTTCGAGGGCGCGACGTTCATCTCGTTGCGGCGGGCGCGGATGGCGGTGATGGCGTCGATGATGAGTCCCATCGCCTCTTCCTCCTGCGGGAAGCTGAGCTCGGCGCGGTACTCCGGCCACTTCTGGAGCATGATGAACTCGCCTTTATCCTCTGCCGTATGCGGCAGCGCCTGATAAATTTCCTCGGTGATGAACGGCATGAACGGATGCAGCAGCTTGAGCGTTTCAATCAGCACATAGCACAGCACGTTCTGCGCGTTGACCTTCGAGCGCTCGTCGTCGCCGGTCAGGCGAGCCTTGCACAGCTCGATGAACCAGTCGCAGTAGGTGTCCCAGATGAAGTCGTAGACCTTTGCGGACGCGACGCCGATCTCAAAGGCGTCCATATTGTCGGTGACTTCCTTCACGAGCGTGTTGAGCTTGCTCAGCACCCACTTGTCCTCCAGCTCCAGCTGCTCGGGCAGCTCGACATGGTCGATGGTGAGGTTCATCATCACGAAGCGGCTCGCGTTCCAGATCTTGTTGGCGAAGTTGCGCATGGCCTCGCACTTCTCAACGTAGAAGCGCGTGTCGTTGCCGGGAGAGTTGCCGGTGATGAGGTTGAAGCGCAGCGCGTCCGCGCCGTACTTCTCCGCCATCTCCAGCGGGTCGATGCCGTTGCCGAGGGACTTGGACATCTTGCGGCCCTTGTCGTCGCGGACGAGACCGTGGATGAACACCGTCTTGAACGGTTCCTTCTTCATCTGCTCCATGCCGGAGAAGATCATGCGCGCGACCCAGAAGAAGATGATGTCGTAGCCCGTGACCATGACGGACGTGGGATACCAGTACTTGAGGTCAGCAGAGTCCAGATCGGGCCAGCCGAGCGTGGAGAACGGCCAGAGTGCGGAGGAGAACCAGGTGTCGAGCACGTCCTCCTCGCGGGTGAGGTGCGTGCTGCCGCACTTTTCGCACTTGCTCGGGTCCTCGCGGCTGACATTGATGTGGCCGCAGTCGTCGCAGTACCACGCGGGGATCTGGTGACCCCACCACAGCTGGCGGGAGATGCACCAGTCATGCACATTCTCCATCCAGTTGATATAGGTCTTGGTGAAGCGCTCGGGCACAAACTTGATGGTGCCGTCCTGCACGACGCGGATGGCCTCCTTGGCAAGCGGCTCCATCTTCACGAACCACTGCGCGGAGATGAGCGGCTCGACATCGTTGTGGCAGCGGTAGCAGGTGCCGACGTTGTGGGAGTACGGCTCGGTCTTGACGAGGTAGCCCTGCTCCTCAAGGTCCTTGACGATGGCATTGCGGCACTCGTAACGGTCCGTGCCGTTGTAGGGGCCGCCGTTTTCGTTGATGGTGCCGTCGTCGGCGATGACGCGGATGACCTCAAGGTTGTGGCGCAGGCCGACCTCGAAGTCGTTCGGGTCGTGGGCAGGGGTCATCTTGACTGCGCCCGTGCCGAAGCCGATCTCGCAGTATTCGTCGCCCACGATGGGAATTTCGCGGTTCATGATCGGCAGGATGCACTTCTTGCCGATGAGGTGCTTGAACTTCTCGTCCTCGGGGTTGACCGCGACGCCGGTATCGCCCATCATCGTCTCGGGACGGGTGGTAGCGACGACAATGTCGCCGCTGCCGTCGGCGAGCGGGTAGCGGATATACCAGAGGTGACCGGGCTTATCAACGTACTCAACCTCCGCGTCGGACAGCGCCGTCAGGCAATGCGGGCACCAGTTGATGATGCGGCTGCCCTTATAAATGAGGCCCTTGTCGTACAGCTCGCAGAAGGTCTCGCGCACGGCCCTGGAGCAGCCCTCGTCCATCGTGAAGCGGGAGCGGGACCAGTCGCAGCTCGCGCCCATCTTCTTCTGCTGCTCGACGATGCGGTTGCCGTACTTTTCCTTCCATTCCCACACGCGCTGAAGGAACTTCTCGCGGCCGAGGTCGTAGCGGGTCAGGCCCTCCTTGGTGCGAAGCTCCTCCTCGACCTTGATCTGCGTGGCGATGCCCGCGTGGTCGGTGCCGGGGAGCCACAGCGCCTCATAGCCCTGCATCCGCTTGAAGCGGGTCAGGATATCCTGCAGCGTCGCATCCATCGCGTGGCCCATGTGCAGCTGGCCGGTGACGTTCGGCGGCGGCATAACGATGGAAAACGGCTTCTTGTCGGGGTCCGGGGTCGCCTTGAAGCAATCGTGGTCCATCCACATCCGGTAGATGCGGCCCTCAACCTGCTGTGGCTCATACACTTTCGGTAGCTCTTTCATTGGTTTTCTCCTGTCTTTATGGTAAATTTCTGATTTTTAATGCTTGAAAAGCTGATACTTGGCCTTCATGAGCTGCTTTTGGCGGCGCTCGGAAATGTCGTAGTATTCCACGGTCTTATCGCCCTTGAGCCAGCGATCCATGCAGCTGCGGAACTCCTCGACCGTGCCCTCGCGGAGCGCGTCCTTGGGTAGCGCAAGGTACTGCCTGGAGCGTCCGCCGCCGCGGCAAAGCTCAAAAATGCGGTCGCTCTCGGTCACGCGGTTGAGATTTTGGAAGTCCCACTCGCCGACCTTGCCGTCCTCGTTGTAAATTTCAACGGCGGGGCTGTCCTCGGTGATCTCAATGCGCAGTACCTTGTTCAGGTCGGCGTAGGTCTGATCTCTCCGCCCGCGGTAGAGCAGCTTGAGAAACGCCTTGGGGTTGCCGCTCGTATAGTCCAGATAGCCCTGCTGGAACAGGATCACGCCGACGACCAGCGCCATGACCTGTAAGGTCTCCTTCGTCCCCGTTTGTCCGAACATGACCAGCAAAATGCACAGCACGACCGTCGCCGCGCACAGTATGACAGCCCTCGTCCAGTTGCGCTTGCGATTGCTGACGTGGCGCAGCAGGATCTCCTGCTCGGCGGCGAGGTCGTAGTCGCTCGCCTTGGCTTCAAATACGAATTTCATCTTCTCTCTCCTGTTATCGTTTTGATTTTCGCTCAGATATATTCCACCGTTTTGCCGGTCTTGGCCTCGATGAACGCGCGGAAATCCGCACTGTCACCGACCACAAAGCGATCCTCCGGCAGGATATAGGCGTGCAGCTTGTCCACAAAGAGGAAATAGCGGTCCCGATAGTGATACAAGCGCTCGAACGCATGATACGGCACCGATGCCGCGGCCTTGCTGCTGCTCTGCGCCAGCCCCTCGTCGCTGAACTTCATCGTCAGGTTCTCGACCTGAAGCGACTGCTTTCTCGCACCCCATGCGTTCAGGCGGTTGCGGAAAAAGCCGAGCACCAAACACAGCCCGCCAAAGAGCAGCAGCGTTGCGGTAAGATCGGATATTTCCCGGTCTGACCACAGCATCAGGATGCCGGAAAGGAACGCAAACAGTCCAACCACGAAGCCGAATACGGAAATGATGCGGCTGCTCCATTTGCGCGTTGTCTTACCTGCGAGCTTGCTCAGCGCACGGAAATCCTCCTTCCGGTAGCTGTGGTCAAAGCGCAGCACAAAGTAGTCCATAGAGCCTTCCTTTCAAAGAAAACGCCCTGAGCATTTCTGCTCAGGGCGAACCAAAAAGTCCGTGTTACCACCTGAATTCCCGCTGTTGGGCGGACACTCGCGACTCTGTAACGGGAGTTCCCGTCCGGCCTACTGCATCGTTCAGCCCGGCTGCTCCACGGCGACTTCGGCGGCCCGCTCACGAGGGACTTGCACCATCCGCCCTCTCTCTGCGCTTCGTGAGCCGCGTACTCTTCCGCTTCCTTGCATTTTCGGCTGTTATTATATGCAATATCGACCGATTTGTCAAGACATCTTGAGGATCTCGCGCTTGAGCCGCGCGATGATACGCTTTTCCAGCCTTGAGATGTAGCTTTGCGAAATGCCGAGGTAGTCGGCGACCTCCTTCTGCGTCTTTTCCTCCCGCCCGCCGAGGCCGAAGCGCAGCGTGATGATCTCGCGCTCGCGCTCGGAAAGTCGGCTGACCGCGGTCGTCAGCAGCTGGCGGTCCACGTCGTCCTCGATGGGGCGAAGCACCGTGTCGCCGTCCGTGCCGAGAATATCCGAGAGTAGCAGCTCGTTGCCATCCCAGTCCGTGTTGAGCGGCTCGTCAAAGCTGACCTCCGCCTTCTGATTGGCGTTTTTGCGCAGATACATGAGTATTTCGTTCTCGATGCAGCGCGAGGCATAGGTCGCGAGCTTGATGTTCTTGTCGCTGCGGTAGGTGTTGATGGCCTTGATGAGACCGATGGTGCCGATGGAGATAAGATCCTCGATGTTGATGCCGGTGTTGTCGAAGCGGCGGGCGATGTAGGCGACGAGACGGAGATTGTGCTCAATGAGGATCTGCCGCACCTCAAAGTCGCCCTCGTCGAGCCGCGCGAGCATCTCGGCCTCTACCTCCCGCGAAAGCGGCGGCGGGAGCGAATCGCTGCCGCCGATGTAGAAGATCCCCGCGCGCGGCAGCAGCCCGTGCCGTGCAAGCCACGCGCAAAGTCTATTCCAAAGCCGCCTGAACCAACTCATGTGCTCCCTCCTGTTCTTCCATGCGCCATACGCCCTGAAAGCCGCTGTCGCCGTAAATGTCCGGCGAGACGGCGACCAGCCGCCGTCCCAGGTCCCTGCCGTTCACACGAACGCTGTCGCAGTAAAACGCCCGCAGCGTCCCGCTGCCGCCCGCCGTCGTGCAGGAAAGCGTTATGTAACCCTCCTCGCGCTCCGGCAGCAGCGCGCGCAGGGCGCTCTGCCCGATGACCGGAACGCTCTCCCCAGTGAGGGGATCGGTGAGCAGATTGCCGCTGTCGTGCAGCAGTCGAAGCGTGACGGTCTTCCCGCCGCGTGTGAGCCTTACGCGCAGCAGCTCCCCGCCGTCGTGCCGCGCTCCGCCGCGAAAAACGGTCGAGAGCAGCAGATAGGTCACGCCCATCGCGCCGAGCAGCACGCCCCACGGAAGCTGTGCAAAGATCACGCCGCGCGCGACGCGCTCCAATGTGCCGCAGCATTGGCCGAGCAGCAGCACGCCTCCGCCGAGAGCGCAGGAGAGCAGCAGCGTCAGCAGTCCCAGCTTGAGCGCCCGCCCCGTGCCGCGGAAGGCGAGCAGCGCCATCCCGATGAATGCCGCGGCGTTCAGCCACGGCGAGCACGGCAGAACGAGCCGGAGCACGGCGTAGGCCGCGCCGAAGGCAGCCGCGCCGAGGAGCCGCAGCCGCGGCACCGTCCGCCCCGCGAGCCGCGCCGCCGACAGCAGCAGCAGATAGTCCGCCGCGCCGTTCACCAGCGCCGCAAGGTCCCAGTAGACCACCATGCCGGTCACCCCCCCTCCATGCCGTCAGCATACCACAGCGCGGACGCGGAAAAAGGACGAAACAGGGCCGTCCGCACAAAATGTACGGACGGCCCTGCATCAATTCTCATTATACAAGAAACGGAATGACCATGCTCGCGAGCAGCGAGACGATCATCACGACCACCAGAATGAGCGCCATCGCGCGCGTTTTCTTATTCATCGGCTTTCTCCTCCCGTTCGAGAATCTTCTTAATGCCCTTCTCTGCCTTGGCGCGCGGCAGCATCACCTCATGGCCGCAGCCGGTGCATCTGAGCTTCACGTCCATACCCACGCGTGTGATCTCAAAGATCTTCTCGCCGCAGGGGTGCGGCTTTTTCATTTCGACCCTGTCGCGGAGCCTAATGTCCATCGGCATGTTTGATCGCCTCCCAGTATTTCGCCGCAGCCTGCTCGACCTTGTTGTCGCCGTAGCGATAGTAGACCGCGTTTTTGATCGGGTCGGGCAGGTATTGCTGCTTCACCCAATGGTTCGGGAACTCGTGCGGGTACTTGTAGCCCTGCTCGCGCTCGAGGCCCGTGGAGTCCGCGTGAACGTTTTGCAGCTCACGCGGAATATCGCCGGTCCTGCCGCGCCTGACGTCGGCCCACGCCGCGTTGATACCCTCAACCACGCTGTTGGATTTCGGCGCGGTGGCAAGCAGGATCGCCGCCTGCGCCAGCGGCAGCTGCGCTTCGGGAAGTCCCAGCTGCATCGCGGTATCCACGCAGGCCTTCACGATGGCGACCGCCTGCGGGTATGCCATGCCGATATCCTCGCTCGCCGAGCACAAAAGCCGGCGGCAGGGCGTCACGAGGTCGCCCGCTTCGAGGAAACGTGCGAGGTAATGGAGCGCCGCGTCGGGGTCGCTGCCGCGCAGCGACTTCATCAGCGCCGACGCCATATCGTACATCGCGTCGCCGCCCTTATCGTAGCGCATCGCGCTGCGCTGCGCCACCTGTAAGGCGTCTTCGCTTGTCAGCAGAAGCTCGCCGTCCTTTGTCTCCGCCGCCTCATAAAGCAGCTCGCAGGCGTTGATGGCCTTGCGCACATCGCCGCCGCATTGGGTCGCGAGGAGCATGGGCACGCCCTCCTCCCACGCAAGTGGGAGCGGGCTGCGCTCCTTGAGGATGCCGAGCGCCCGCTCAACGGCGGGCAGCATCTCACGCGGCTCGACCTGCTTGAACTCGAACACCGTCGAGCGCGAGAGCAGCGCGTTGTAAACATAGAAAAACGGATTCTCCGTCGTGGACGCGATGAGTGTGATGGAGCCGTTCTCCATGAACTCCAACAGGCTCTGCTGCTGCTTTTTGTTGAAATACTGAATTTCGTCAAGGTAGAGCAGGATGCCGCCGGGCGCCATCAGCGTGCCGACGCTCGCGATGATATCCTTCACGTCCTGTAAGCTCGCGGTCGTCGCATTGAGCCGGTAGAGCGTTTTATTCGTCTTGTTGGCGATGATGTTGGCGATGGTCGTTTTTCCCGTGCCGGAGGGGCCGTAGAAGATCATGTTCGCGCTCGTGCCCGCGTCGATCAGACGGCGCAGCACGCCGCCCGGTCCGATCAGATGGCGCTGGCCCACGACCTCGTCCAGGCGCTGCGGGCGAATTTCGTCCGCAAGCGGTCTTGTGCTCATGCTATCCCCTCCTCAATTGCTGCGGCTGCATTTCTCCGCGTCGATGGCCAGCACGACCATCAGCGCGTGCAGCGCGTCGGCAGGGTCCGCCACGTCGATGACGTAGGTGTCCGTCCAGTGGAACAGCTCCTTGCCGATCGTCGCGACCGTGCCGCGCGAGGCGCTGACGATGGTGTAATCCCATTCCATGAACTGCCCCTCGACCGCCCAATCGCTGCCCTCCACGGTGAAATGCGGCACAAAAAACGTAAATTCCTTTTTGATCGTGCCGATGCAGCGGTCGAATTCATACAGGTCAAATTTCGGCAGGAAGGTCAGCACACGCTGCTGCACTGTGCCGATGTGCTCGCCGGCGGCGTTGAGGATATGTAAGCAATGGCCCCACGCGAGCTTGCCCTCGACCGTGAAGACCGTCGCACCGTTATCATCATAAATGTCATAGCTGTCGAACCATGAAAAAAAGCGCTGCTTGAAGAGTAAGCGCATGGCGGCACCTCCATTTCCCCGGTGCTTTTATCATAGCATATTTTTTCTCGTTTGCCCACACTTTTTCTGTCGATTTTTTGGGAAATGTGTGGTATGCTTTTGGCAAGAATGATTCGGGAGGTCACCCCATGAAATCCAAAGCCGCTGTCCGCTGTATCGTTGAGGCGCTGAAGACGCTCTACCCCAACGCCCTGTGCTCGCTGCAATACCAAAAAGATTATGAACTGCTTTTCGCCGTGCGGCTCTCCGCCCAGTGCACCGACGCGCGTGTGAACATGGTCACCCCCGCGCTGTACGCAAAGTTCCCGACGCTCGATGCGTTCGCCAATGCCAGCTATGAAGAGGTCGGCGAAGCCATCAAGTCCTGCGGATTTTACAATACCAAGTCCAAAGACCTCGTCGAGTGCGCGAAAATTCTCCTTGAAAAGTACGGCGGCAGGGTCCCCGGCACGATGGAGGAGCTGACGAGTCTCCCCGGCATCGGACGCAAGACCGCGAACCTCATTCTCGGCGACATCTACCACCAGCCCGCCTACGTCTGCGACACGCACTGCATCCGCATCACGGGCCGTCTCGGCCTCACCGACGGCAGCAAAGACCCGTTGAGCGTGGAAAAGCAGCTGCGCGCCGTCCTCCCGCCGGAGGAGTCGAGCGATTTCTGCCACCGCATGGTGCTCTTCGGCCGCGACCGCTGCACCGCCCGCAAGGCGAACTGCGACGGCTGCCCGCTGCGCGCCGACTGCGACTTTGGGAAGGCGCAGGGAAAGAAGGCATAAAACAGAAAAACGGAAAGCGTGTCTGCGATTTCGCAGGCACGTTTTTTTGTTCCCGCTCATATACTGCTTTGAACGAATCGGAACGGAGGCACGGACATGGATCAAAATACCGCTCAGCTCATTGAAAAATTCCGCAGGAATCCTGCCATGGCGCAGTCGCTCCTGCAATCCGGCGACGGACAGAAGCTCATGCAGATGCTCACCCGCCAGGACGGCGGCGCAGCGCTCAACCGCGCGGCGCAGAGCGCCGCGATGGGCAACACCAAGGAGCTCGCGGCGATGCTCTCGAGCCTGATGCAGAGCCCCGAGGGCATGGCGGTGATGAGCCGCATCAGCGAGAGCGCGAAAAAATAAGCGAAACGGAGGGCGGGCCGCATGAGCGAGCTGGAAGACAAACTCAATAGTCTGCTCTCCAACCAGGACGCGATGGCGCAGGTCATGCAGCTCGCGCAGAGCCTGTCGCAGTCAGGCGTAGGAGCGGCAGACAGCGGGAGCGCGGCTTCGCCTCCTCCGCCGCAGAGCGGAGCAGCGGCCGGAAATGCCATGCCGGGCGCGGGCGACCTGAACGCCATGCTCTCGCAGCTCACCGGCGGGCTGGATCCCGCGCTTTTATCGCGGCTCCTGCCGGTGCTGAGCCAGATGAACCGGAACGAGAGCAGCGAGACCTCCGCGCTTCTCTACGCACTGCAGCCCTTTCTGCGCGACAAGCGGCGCGACAAGGTCGCGCGGGCAGCGCAGCTCGCCAAGCTCATCCATCTGGCCAAGGTATTTCTGACGACGCGGGAGGAGTAGCCGTGTACAATCGTTATCTGCGCAACGATCAGGGCGTTTACACCTGCGTCCCGCAGGAGGAGCCACGCCGACCGCCGCCTCCGCATCGCGAGCCTCCCCCAAGGGAGCCGCCGCGGGATACGCCTCCTCCCCCGCCGAACGGCGGCGGACCGGAGGCCGACGGCGGCGCGTTCCGCGAGGGCTTTCAATTCCTTGACAAGTTGTTGGAAAAGCTCCATTTGCAGGATCTTGACGGCGCGGACCTGATGCTGCTGCTCCTGCTCTTCTTTCTCTTTGAGGAAAAGGCGGACGACGAGCTGCTCATCGCCCTCGGATTGCTGCTCATTCTATGAAAAACGACTGACCGCCGGTCAGTCGTTTTCGCTTATCTCCTTGGCCGCGGCAACGACCGGCTCATAGAGCACTGTGCCGTTCGGCAGGGTGAAATCCTCCGCGTCCACGCCGTCGTAGCTGACCGTCAGCGCCGCCATGCGGTAGACGACCGCGCCGTCGCATTCGCGCTCCGCCGCGGCAAGCAGTCCCGAGCTTACGCTGACCCAGTAGCGCTCGACATAGCCCGCCTCGTCGGGCTCGGTCTCCACATAGATGCAGTTCACACCCTTGAGCGCGCGGTAATCCGCCGCCGCGATGCGCTCCGGCGGCAGCGCGAGGATATCCTCATAGGTCAATATCCCCTGCTCCGCGTCCTGCGTGAGCGCGGAGGCGCCGGAATAGACCTTTCGGCTGCTGCCGTACCAGATGTAGACCGCATCATCGCCGGTGATGACATGGCGGGTCTGCCCGTCCGTCTCCGTGACGTCGAGCCGCAGCCAGCCGTCCGCGGCTGCCGCCGTGATGACGCTCACGCCGCTGCCGCCGCTCCAGTAGCGCTCGACCGTGATGGTGCGCGTGTAAACGCGCGGGCGTGCGAGCACCTCAATGGCGCTCTGCACCGTGTCGGGCCGGACCTCCACGCGGTCAACGGCCTCGTTGTCCACGGTAGGGCCGCTCGGCTCCGTTGTGCTCGGCTCCGGCGGCAGCACGATCTTCTCCGGCTCGCGCAGACTGCGGCGCACCATAAAGGCGACGACGAGCAGGACCAGCAGGATGCACGCGATGCCGATCGGCGTCATTTTCTGTTTTCCCATCCTGCCGCCTCCTTTCCTCCGCAGTCCTTTAAGCCCTGTGATCCTCCGGCCGCTCCGCGCGCAGGCCGAAGTACCATTCGATCGCGTCCGCGATGCGCGCGCAGGCGTGACCGTCGCCGTAGGGATTGACCGCGTGGGCCATCGCCGCGTAGGCGGCGGGATCGTTCAGCAGCTCATTTGCCAGCGCAAGGATCGCGTCACGCTCCACGCCCGCGAGCTTCACCGTGCCGGCGGCGACCGCCTCGGGGCGTTCCGTCTCGCGCCGCAGGACAAGCACCGGCTTGCCGAGCGCCGGGGCCTCCTCCTGCAAGCCGCCGGAGTCGGTCATGACCATATAGCAGCGCGCCATCAGGTTGTGCATCTCGTCCGCGCTCAGCGGCGCGATCAGATGTACGTTCCCGATGCCGTCCAGATGCCGGTGGGCGCACTCCTGCACCACCGGAGAGAGATGCACCGGATAGACCAGCTCCGCCTCCGGGTGCGTCCCGGCAAGCTCTGCGAGCGCGGACATGATGTCCTCCATCGGCTGTCCATAATTCTCGCGCCGGTGGCAGGTCACAAGGATGACCTTCCTGCTCGCGTAGTCCAGCTCGTTGAGCAGTTCTGTCGTAAAGCGATAGTCCTTGCGTACCGTTGTTTTCAAAGCGTCAATGACCGTGTTGCCGGTAACGAACACGCCCTCGGTCACGCTCTCGCGTGCAAGGTTCGCGCGGTTATTCTCCGTGGGGCAGAAATAAAGGTCGGCGAGCCGCGTGACGAGCTGACGGTTCATCTCCTCGGGATAGGGCGAATACTTATCGTAGGTGCGCAGCCCCGCCTCGACGTGGCCGATCTTCACCTTATGGTAAAAGGCCGAGAGCGCGCCGGCAAAGGTCGTGGAGGTATCGCCGTGGACAAGGATCATATCGGGCGCAAAGCGGTCGATGACCTCGTCCATACCGGTCAGGCACTTACAGGTGATGGTCGAGAGCGTCTGACGCGGGGTCATAATGTCAAGGTCTGCGTCCGCCTTGAGGCCAAAGACCTGCATGACGCTGTCGAGCATCTCGCGGTGCTGCGCCGTCACGCAGCAAAGGCTCTCGATGCCCTCGCGCTGCGCGAGCTCCTTGACGAGCGGAGCCATCTTGATCGCCTCCGGCCGCGTGCCGAAGACGCTCATCACTTTAATTTTCTTCATGCTTTTCTTCCTTCTCCTCCGGCGCAGGCGCGGCAGGCTTTGCCTGCGTTTCCTCCTGCTCCAGTTCCTTTTCGTGGGCGGTCTCCGCGATCTCGCGCGGGAAAATGACGCGCGAGGCGACATAGGCCACCGCCGCGAGCGTAAGGAGCAGCAGCATCGCCTTCAGCTCGCCGCTCGTCGTGAGCACGACGGCGGACAGTCCCAGCAGACTGCTCACCACATACAGCGCCGCTACTGTCTGCTTCTGGTTGAGTCCCATATCCATCATGCGGTGGTGGATGTGCCCGCGGTCCGGCGTCATGGGACTCTGTCCGCGCGCCACGCGGCGCACGATGGCAAAGGCCGTGTCGAAGATCGGCAGGCCCAGCACCAGAAACGGCACCGCGAACGAAACGATAGCGTAATACTTAAACAGGCCCTGAATGGAATAGGTCGCTAAAATGTAGCCCAAAAAGGTCGAGCCGGTGTCGCCCATGAACATCTTCGCCGGGTTCTTATTGTACGGCATGAAGCCGAGGCACGCGCCCGCGAGCGCCGCCATCACGATGGCGACCTGCTGCTCGGAGACAAGAATGGCAATGACGAGCATCGTCATCGCGCTGATGGTCGAAACGCCGCTGGCCAGACCGTCAAGCCCGTCGATGAGGTTCACGGCGTTCGTCACACCAACGATCCACAGCACCGTCACGGGATACTTCATCCAGCCGAGCGACCAGTAGGGCGCGTCGGAAAAGACGTTGGGGTTCGTCAGGATCTCGATCACCACGCCGTGGTACACAGCGACCAGCGCCGCGCAGATCTGCACGAGGAATTTGAACTTCGCGCGCAGCGGTGTCATATCGTCCACCACGCCGAGCACCACGATGATGACTGCACCGAGCAGAATACCCTTCATCTGATGGTCAATGTGGACAAAGAGCAGGATGCTGACCATGAAGCCGAGGAAGATCGCAAGCCCGCCCAGCCGCGGCACCGGCTTCTTGTGCATCCGGCGGCTGTCCTTCGGCACGTCGATCGCGCCGATCTTATAGGCAAACGACTTCACGAGCGGGCACATGATGAAGCTCACGACCATCGCGCACACGAGCGCGGCGCCCACCCAAAGCAAAAGCTCTTTCTGAATATCCATGTTCCCTCTTACCTGGCGACGAAGCCGACCTTCTTGTAGACCTTGCGCAGCGTCTTTTCCGCGAGGTAGGACGCCTTCTGCGCGCCGTCCTTGTAAACGCTCTCAAGGTATGCCTTGTCCGCCGTCAGGCGCTCAGCCTCCTCGCGGATGGGGCGCAGCAGCTCGATGACCGACTCGGCCACGGCGGGCTTGAAGATGCCGTAGCCCTGTCCGGCAAACTCAGCCTCCGCCTCGGCGACGGTCTTTCCGGTCGCGGCGCAGTAGATGGAAAGCAGGTTGGAAATGCCGGGCTTATTCTCTTTATCGAACTTCACGCAGGCGTCGCAGTCCGTCACCGCGCGCTTGAACTTGCGCATGATGTCCTCGGGCTTGTCCATCATGTAAACGCAGCCGTCGGGGTCGGACTTGGACATCTTGCTCGTCGGGTCGCCGAGGCTCATCACGCGCGCGCCCATCTTCGGGATAAACGGCTCGGGCAGCGTGAAGGTGTCGCCGTACACGCCGTTGAAGCGCTGCGCGATGTCGCGGCAGAGCTCGACGTGCTGCTTCTGATCCTGACCGACCGGCACGAGGTCAGCCTGATAGACAAGAATATCCGCCGCCATCAGCACCGGGTAGGTGAACAGGCCCGCGGTGATATTGTCCGCGTGCTTGGCGGCCTTGTCCTTGAATTGCGTCATGCGGCTCAGCTCGCCGAACTGCGTGTAGCAGCCGAGCACCCACGAAAGCTCCGCGTGCTGGGGCACATGGCTCTGAATGAACATGATGTTCTTCGCGGGGTCAAGCCCGCAGGCGATGTACTGCGCGAGCTGGTTGACCGAGCGGCGGCGCAGGTCGGCGGGATTCTGGCGCACGGTGATCGCGTGCATATCCACGATGCAGTACAGGCAGTCGTACTCCTCCTGCAGGCTCACCCAGTTCTTGATGGCGCCCATGTAGGAGCCGAGCGTCAGCTCGCCGCTGGGCTGGATGCCGCTGAAAATTCTCTTTTTGACCGGAGCGTTTGCTTCCATAATGGTTTTCCTCGTTTCTATCGTGATTGGCGCACAGGGCGCTGGAAGTGCCTATATTCTCAATTTGATATCATACCACACTTATTCTAAAAAGACAAGAGAACCTTGACAAGCGCGGGCACAAAATGTAAACTGAAGAACACTGAAATTTTTGCTTCAGGAGGTCACCCCATGTCCCTTGATATGACGTACTTCAACGAGATGGAGGCGAAGATCCCGCACGGCAAGGTCCGCACGCGCTTCGCTCCCTCCCCCACCGGCTATATGCACGTCGGCAACCTGCGCACCGCGCTCTACACCTGGCTCATTGCGCGCAACGCGGGCGGCACCTTCATCCTCCGCATCGAGGATACCGACCAGGGCCGCCTCATCGAGGGCGCGACCGACGTCATCTACCGCACGCTGGCCGAGTGCGGACTCGACCACGACGAAGGCCCCGACGTCGGCGGTCCCGTGGCTCCCTACATCCAGTCCGAGCGCCGCGACACCTACGGCAAATACGCCGAGCTGCTCGTCGAGCGCGGCGGCGCCTATTACTGCTTCTGCGAAAAGATGGAGAGCGCCGAGGATTCCGGCGAGTTCGACCGCGCGGACGATCCCTGCCGCGACCTGCCGCTTGAGAAAGCAAAGGCCCGCGTCGCCGCCGGCGAGCCCTACGTCGTCCGCCAGCGCATCCCCAAGGAGGGCACCACCACCTTCCACGACGCCATCTTCGGCGACATCACGGTGGAGAACAAAACGCTTGACGACCAGGTGCTTTTGAAGCGCGACGGCCTGCCGACCTACAACTTCGCCAACGTCATCGACGATCATCTCATGGGCATCACCCATGTGGTGCGCGGCAGCGAGTACCTTTCCTCCGCGCCGAAGTACAACCTGCTCTACGAGGCGTTCGGCTGGGAGGTCCCGACCTATGTCCACTGCTCCCCCGTCATGCGCGACAGCCAGCACAAAATGTCCAAGCGCCACGGCGACCCGAGCTATGAGGACCTCAAGGCGCAGGGCTTCCTGACGCCCGCCATTCTCAACTATGTGGCGCTCCTCGGCTGGTCGCCGCGCGGCGAGCGCGCCGAGCAGGAGTTCTTCACCATGTCCGAGCTGGCCGAGGCCTTCGACATCGCGGGCATCTCCAAGTCTCCCGCCATTTTTGACATCGAAAAGCTCACCTACTTCAACGCCAACTATATCCGCAATATGGCGCCCGAGGACTTCGCCAGAGCCGCCGAGCCGTTCATCCGCCAGAGCGTGAAGAACGAGGCGTACTCCGCTTCCGAGATTGCGGCGCTGCTGCAAGCCCGCTGCGAAAGGCTCACCGACATCCCCGAGAAGGTCGATTTCTTCGACGCTCTCCCCGACTACGACCTCGCGTTCTACACGAACAAAAAGTCCAAGACCGACGCTGCGGTGTCGCTCGAGATGCTGCAGAAGGTTCTCCCAAAGCTCGAGGCGCTGAACGACTGGTCCACCGACGGCATCCACGATATGCTCATCGCGTTCGCGGAGGAGCTGGGCGTGAAGAACGCCACGCTCATGTGGCCCCTGCGCATCGCCTGCGCCGGTAAGCTCGTCACCCCCGGCGGTGCGGTTGAGATCTGCAAAATTCTCGGCAAGGACGAGACGATCCGCCGCGTGAAGTGCGGCATTGAAAAGCTCGGCGGATGAACGAACTCAGCTCCTACCTCCGGCGCACGCTCTGCGAGGCGTGGCGGAACGGTTACGGCGAGGAGGCGCGCCGTGCCGCCATCGTCGCGCCGCTGCTCACGCTCATCGGCTTCGCCGCCGCGTGGTTCTTTCCACAGCTGACCGATCACGTCATGGGCGTGCTCGAGCAGGCGATCGACAGCGCCGGTCTCAGCTCCGTCACCGAGACGCGGGACATGGCAGCCGCCATCTTCGCCAACAACCTCACCGCCGCATTCTCGGCGATCCTCTGGGGTCTTGTCCCCTTTGCCTATCTTGCGGCCTTCCCGCTCGGCTTCAACTTCTTCCTGATCGGCGCGCTGGGCGCGTACTATGTACGCAGTGGCTCAAGCCTTGGCGTCTACCTCGTCGGCATCCTCCCCCACGGCATCTTTGAGCTGCCCGCGCTCGTGCTCTTCTGCGCGGCGGGACTGTACCTCTGCTCGCGCGTGACCGCGCGCGTGCGCGGAGACAAGGAGGTCCGCATCCTGCGAACACTCTCCGAGGTCTCGACGCTCTTCCTCTATGTCATTCTGCCGCTGCTCGCCGCGGCGGCGCTTGTCGAAACCTATGTGACGCCGCGCCTGCTGGCGATGGTCCTCTAATACATCCTGACGCAATGCTACAAATCAAACAGGAAGCCCGCAGCTTTTGCTGCGGGCTTCCTGTTTGTCATATTGGTTCCGGAGGATCAACCGCCGATCTCGATCGCGCGGATGATGCCGTCCTTGATATAAAGGTTGATCGAACCGCCATACCTGATCGCCGCGTCCACACCGTCGGTAAACCAGCTGCCGCCGTCGCGGTTCCAAATCAAAACGTTGGAGGGTACATTGTAGGTGCGTCCGCCGTAGTTGATCGCGGTCGTGCCGACCCACGCGGAAGCGGGAACACGGTTAAACTTATCCAGCGTGACCATCTGCGTGAAGCGTCCGTCGCTTTCCTTGAAGGCTACAAAGTCGCCGACATTGATCGCATATCCGGCATTGTGTGTGACCGTAGAGGTTCCGTAGTCGATCTCAATGCTTCTGGTCTTGGACTCCTTATCCTCGATGATGTTCTTCACGCGGCCATACTTCTCCGTGCTGTTGACATCCGTGCCGCTCAGCGCGATCAGGTCGATCTGGCCGCTGCTGTTCGTGCGGGCGTAAATGATCTGGCTTTGCGGAATGACGACCTCTGTAAGCTCGGAGAGGCTCTTGAGCTCGCCGTCCACATAAATCAGCGCATTATCCGCGAGCTTTCTGCTGCCGAGCGTTCCCTCGCGGACATCCAGGTTGCCGCTCGCACCGCCGGATTTGGCCGACAGGCTGACCTGCTTATCTTTGGAAGCGGAGATACCGACAAGCTTGCCGCTGTATTCGGAATAGGTCCCGGCGATCTCGATGATGCTGCTGCCGCAGAACATTTGGAGCTTGTCGTTGGAATCCACAACTCCGACCGCATTCGCGCGGGCCGAGCTATCACTGTCCACGGCGCCGGCCACGCTGCCGTCGCTTGTGAGCAGAAGCGTCATGGTCTTGCCGGGCTTGAATTTGCTCAGGCTCTCCTGCGCCGTGGGCAGGACAGTGAACTGCGTTCCACTCAGCACCGTGATGCTGCTCGGCGCGCTGGGCGAGGGATCGCAGGCCTCATAATACACTGCCACGCGCGTATCGCAGGCATAAAGCGTGTTCGACGAGGCGTCATAGGTAACAACATCATTTCTGCGCAGGGCGGAAACGGAGCTGAGCACGCCGTTGCGGTAAACGGCGAAGTCCGTTCTGCCGCCCGTCAAAGCACTGATACCGCTCGTGGACTTATCCGCCGAAAGAATAACCGCCGCATTGCTCACCGCCGCACCTGTCGTGCTGCTTACCACGGGAACAAAGGTCAGCACCTTGCCGTCCGCGTCGAGCAGCAGGTCACCCTTGAGTCCGTTGAGCACCGTGGCGGAGCTTGGGCGCACAAGGTCATAGCTGTTCTTCTTCCCGCCGGAGACCCGCGCGGTATTGCCGTTGAGGGCTATCAGCGTTACGCGCTCGCGCGAGACACAGTTTGCAGGGTTGTAGACCCTTGTTGTTGTGGATGTCTCACCGTCCTTATCGGTGCTGCTGCTCGTCGCCTTCGCGCCGAGCACATTGACGAACAGCTGCGCCGCCTGCGCGCGGGAAATAGCTGCGCCGCCTGCAAGCTCCACGCCCGCGCTCACGCCGGAGGCCTTGGCAAGGTCAATGTAGCCCTCCGGCCAAATGCCGCCCGAGGCCGCGTCCGCATCCGTGCGGAGCAGGCGCATGAGAATGGTCACAGCCTCGCCGTAGCTGATGGCGCGATCCGGCTGGAAGGTGCCGTCCGGCAAGCCTGCCAGCAACTTTTCACCGCGCACGGCATAGTTGACATAGCGGGCGGCCCAGTGGCTCGCGCGCACATCGGGGAAGATCGTCACCGTTTTGTAGCGCAGCACATCGCTGCTGCCCATCATAGTGACCAGCATCTTGCAGAACTCTGCGCGGGTAAGCTGGGCATAGGGGTTGAATTGCCCGATGCCGTTGCCCTCGACCACGCCGAGCAGCCGCAGCACCTCCACGTTCTGCGCCGTCTTTTTGTCCGACACATCGGAGAAGCTGCCTGCCGCCGAGGCGGGAAGCACCACCGCCGAGAGCGTCAGCACAAGAGCGAGCAGCGCGGAAAATACTCTCTTTTTCATAGTTTTTCTCCTCTCATTCCGCCCGCAGCGCTTCCACGGGCTGGAGCTTCGATGCCTTGATGGCGGGATAACTGCCGAAGAGCACGCCCAGCGCAACGCTCAGCGCGAAGGCTGCGATGGTGACCCACGGCACGGGATAGATCGTTTGCTGGTAGATGATGCGTCCGAGCACCACGCTGCCGATCGTGCCGAAGATGATGCCGACGATGCCGCCCATGCCGCAGAGCATACCTGCCTCGATCAAAAATTGGGTAACAATGCTCGAGCGCTGCGCGCCGATGGCGCGGCGAATACCGATCTCGCGGGTGCGCTCGGTCACGGTGACGAGCATGATGTTCATGATGCCGATGCCGCCGACGAGCAGCGAGATCGCCGCGATGCCGCCGAGCACCATACCGATCATGTTGAACGACTCATTCTGGTACTGCTGCCAGTAGTCCGCCGCCCGCACCTCGTAATCGCCGCTGCCCTGCGGGACAAGTCCCTTGAGGAAGCCGCCGATGTAGGCGATGGCGGTGTTCGCCGATTCGCTGTCGCGCGCCTTGACAATGTATTCCATGAAGCGCGCGCCGCCGAGCACGCGGCTCGCCGTATAAGGAAAGACGACCATATTGTCCATCTGCTTCACGCTGTTGTCACCCTCTTCGCCGCGCGCGGCGTAAACGCCGACGACGGTGAAGTTGTTGCCGTTGACCTTGAGCGTCTTGCCGACCGGATCGACCGTGCCGAAAAACTGCTTGGCCATCTCCGCGCCGATGACGCAGACCTGATTATAGTTCTGAATGTCCAGATACGCAAGGTCGCGTCCCTTGGCAACGGTCAGATTGTTGCACGCGCTGTACTGGTCGGAGCCGTAGTAGAGCGACGGCGGACCGCTGATGAGATTCCACTGCTTGTCATACTCCGTCTGCATCGTGGAAGAGTTCTTCGTGCCGTAGATCACGGTGGCGTTCGCCTGTCCGTTCGGCGTAATGCCGATGACATATTCCCTCAGTCCTTGGCAGTATTCGTAAAGGTCGGGAAAATAGTCCTTGCTGACGTCGTTGCCGTCCGCGTCGTACATCCATGAATAGATGCTCACCTGAACGCGGTTCGCGCCCATCGCGGAAAATTGCTTCATCATCTGTGCCTTCATGCCCTCCATGACCGAAACGATGGTCATGACGGCGGCAATGCCGATGAAGATGGAGAGGATCGTCAGCGCGCTGCGGCCCTTCTTGCCGATGATGGAGCGCCACGCCATTTTGAAGGCCTGTAAAATGTTCACAGCCAATCCACCTCCTGCTGCCGGTCGTCAACGATCTTGCCGTCCGCAAGGCGGACGCAGCGCCGCGCGGTGGCGGCGATGCCGTTGTCGTGCGTGATGAGAATGACGGTGCTGCCCTCCTTATTGAGCTGCTGGAGGAATTGCAGCACCTCGTGGCCCGTTTTGGAGTCCAGCGCGCCGGTCGGCTCATCCGCCATGATGATGGGCGGGCGGGTCGAGATGGCGCGGGCGATGGCGACACGCTGCTGCTGGCCGCCGGACATCTGCGTTGGCTTATTCCTGCGGCGGTCGACAAGGCCGACGCGCTCGAGCGCCTCGATGGCCAGCTCGTGCCGGTCGTCGATGCCGATGCCCTGATAGACAAGCGGCAGCTCGACGTTCTCCTGCACGGAGAGCGACTGGATGAGGTTATACTGCTGGAAAATAAAGCCGATCTCTTTGTTGCGGATGCGCGAGAGCTGCATATCGCTCAGCTCGCTCACGTCCGTTCCCTCGAGCAGATACTCGCCGTAGGTCGGCACGTCGAGGCAGCCGAGCACGTTCATCATCGTCGATTTGCCCGAACCGGACTGTCCGACGATGGCAACGAACTCGCCCCGGTCGATGGTAAGCGAAACGCCGTCGAGCGCGCGGACCTCGCTCTCAAGGCCCTCGGAGTAGATCTTATAAACGTCTCGCAGTTCGATCAATTTCGCCATGGCGCTATCCTCAATATACCATGCCGTAATTGTCCCAGCTGGTGGCGGAGCCGGTCATATACTGTGTAAAGACCTCCGCGCCCTGCTCCACGCCGGACTTGATCTCGACATTGTTGTTGTCCTGAATACCGATCTCGACCTGCACGGGATAGAAGCCCTCGGGGATCGTTTCATCGGAGTACGGCAGCTCAATGGCATTGTCGGGCATGCTGTCCGCCTTGAGGTAGACAACCGTGGCGCTCGTGCCGTCCTCAAGTCCCACCGTGCGCACGGCCTGAATGGGCAGGACAAGGCAGTTTTCGCTCTGGCTGGCGGTGAGGTTATAGTTGATGTTGCTGTTGATTTGCAGCGTACCGTCCGCATTATCCGCCTCAATGGTGAAGGGATAGGTCGCGACACCGTTATTCACGCTGCTCGAGAGGCTCACGGAGCTGATCGTGCCGAAGCTCGGATTGCCCCATTGATTCAGATCGACGCCCATGCCGACCTTGAGGTAGCTGACGTTGCGCTCGTCCACCGTCGCGCTGATGGTGACGGTGTTCGTGTCGGAGATGGTCAGCGCGGTCGCGCTGGCGGTGATCTCCTGCCCGGGTGTGATGCTCAAGCCGATGACCATACCGTCAATGGGCGCAACGGCGTTTGCGTAGGCGGCATTTTTTTCCGCCTCCTCCAGCTCCTTCTGTGCCTTTTGCAGACTCTGCTCCAGATCAAAGATGGTGTTCTCGGTGTTCTCGCCGTTGACCTGCACCAGCAGCTGACCGGCGGAAACGGAGAGATAGTCGATCAGATTGGTGGATACGACCGTGCCGGTGGGAATGCTCAGCTCGCTCGTGCGGTAATAGTCCAGCTTACCCGCCTCGTAGGGATAAACGGTCTCACCGTTCACCACCACGGTCGCGGAGGCCTCCATGTCCTTGGCGAGCACGCCCGCGTTCGGGACCACGATCTCCGCGCTGAAGAGCTCGGAGCCCTCGCTCGTCACGCGCTTGACCATATGTACCTTTTCCACCGTGCCCTCGACCGTTGCCATCAGCGCGGGGACGGAGACCTGCACGGTCTGACCGGCGTAAAGCTCGCTCTGATAGGCGTAGCTGTAATACTGCGTGAGGCGCATCCGCGTGTCGTCCACGAGCTTGGCGACCTTCTGTGCGCCGACCTCGTCGCCCACCGTGAGCTGCGCGGTCTCAAGCAGCTTACCGGCGTAGGGCGCCGTCAGCGTCAGCGCCGCAATATCCTTGTAGGCCGCATTGAGCTTCTTCTGATAGCCCTCTATGTTCGTCTTTGCCTCGCGCACCTTTTTCTCCGCATCGGGAGAATCATAGGTAAAGAGCGGGTCGCCCGCGGCGACCTTTTGCCCCTCGGTCACGAAGACATCGCCCACGGTGCCCGCGGTCGCAAGCGTGATGCTCTCGCTCTTCTTCGCCTTGACCATACCGCTGCCTGAGACCATTGAGGTGATGGAGCCGTAGTCCACAATGGCAGTGCCGATCTCCGCCTCACCCTCCTTCTTTCCGAATTTCTTAAAGAGGGTGAAGCCGACCGCAAGCACCAGTACGGCGGCAATGATGCGCCGCACGGTCTTTTTGCGTTTTTTCCTGTTTTTCGGCGGCGTTGGAGCGCTGCCCGGTGCGCCGGCAGGGGTAGGCGTTTCTACGGCGCTCTGCGCCGGCGTCGTCTGCGCGACGGGTTCCATCGTCTGTTCCATGTTGCTGTTCTTCCTTTCCCGGATTTGCTGTGTGTAATACACTTCATACAGTATAACACAGGTTTCTTAAGAAGTCTTTGCGAAATGGTTACAATTTGGATACAAAATGTAACCATTTCTCTGTGCTGTTTTTAAGACGAAATTTCTTCCTCTTTTGTTCCTGAATTTTCAAAAAATTTATATTCTTTTTTTCGCGTCTGCGCGGCATGGACGAGCAGGCAGACGATGAACACGCTGCTGCAATAGCCGAAGACCGGATAGACGACGCTGATGAGGTCGCCGAAGCCGACGCTGCTCGCGGCGTAGCCCAGCGCTCCCAGCGCGAGAATGAACCATCCGCGCCGCTTCTCCACGCGCTCCGACCGCGCCGAGGCGTAGGTCGTGATGGCGACGGTCATGGACAGCGCCGAGCCGTACATACACAGCAGGAGCAGGATGCCGTAGACGTAGCCCAGCGGGCGGCTGAGGCCGTAGGCCAGCGCCAGCATCGGCAGCTCCGCGTCCGCGGTCTCCGGCACGGCCATCACCGCAAGCAGCACACTGTAAGCGATGAGCAGAAGCAGCGCCGTGCCGAGGAGCACGCCGCGGCGCGCCGCCTTTCCGGAGGACGCCGCCTCGCCGAGCGGCGCTAAAATGCCGACCGAGCCGAAGAAATTATAGAAAGCAAAGGTCACCGCACCGAAGGCCGCGCTGCGCATGAGCGGATTGCTCCCCTCCGCTGCGCCGAAGGCCGGAAGGCTCACGCCGTACCGCGCGAGCGCCATGCCGCCGAAGAGCAGCGTGAGCGCGACGATCACTGGCACGATGAGCGAAAAGGCTCCCACCGCGCCGCGCAGACCCCGCAGCGCCACAAGCGTCACGAGCACAGCCATCAGCGTCCGGCCGAGCCACGTCGGCAGCGAGAAAAGCTGCTCGAGCAGCGCGCCGCCGCCGGCGTACATGATCGCTATGACGCCGAAGAGCAGGATCAGCTGCAGCGCAGACGACAGCTTCCGCAGCCACGCCAGCCGCTCCCACGGCACGAGCACCGCGTCCATCTCCGCGATGCCGGTGCGGGAAATGATGTACATCAGCGCCAGCCCAAACACCGCCAGCAGCGCCATCGCCGCAAGCACGCCGAGCAGTCCCCCGCCGCCGAACGAGCCGAAAAACTGCCACAGCTCCTGCCCCGACACATAGCCCGCGCCGAGAAAGGAGCCTGCAAAGGTCAGGCCGATGCTGCCCGCGTTCCACTTCTTCTCTTCCAAATCCGATCTCCTCCGCTGTTTCTTCTGTAGACTCCGCTTATGATACCGTTTTTCGCCCGCAGCGTCAAGGGATTTCGGGGCAAAGAAACTTTACGCTTTCTACACATTTTCTTCTTGATTTTTTTGTGTAACTTGCTATAATCAAATTTGCGTTTTTTATCCATATCAAACATACAAACATTTTGAAGGAGTGAACCGGCAATGAGCAAGACCTACATTCCCGCCCACTATCACACGCCGCTGAACGTTTACGAGATGCAGCGCGCCATTGAATTCATCAAGAGTAATTTTCAGGTCAACCTGAGCAACGCGCTCAATCTGCGCCGCGTTTCCGCTCCCCTCTTCGTGGAAGAAAATTCCGGTCTGAACGATAACCTCAACGGCGTGGAGCGCCCCGTCAGCTTCGATATCCCCGACGTCGGCCACAACGCGCAGGTCGTGCAGAGCCTCGCCAAGTGGAAGCGTCTGGCGCTCAAGCGCTACGAGTTCAATGTCGGCAAGGGCCTGTTCACCGATATGAACGCCATCCGCCGCGACGAAGAGGTGGACAACCTCCACTCCATCTACGTTGACCAGTGGGACTGGGAAAAGGTCATCGACGCCGGCGACCGCAACGTCTCCTACCTCAAGCGCACCGTGCGTGACATTGTCGGCGCCATTGTCGAGACGAACGACGCGCTCGGCATCGCCTTCCCGAGCCTGCACACCAAGCTCTCCCGCGACGTGTTCTTCATCACCACGCAGGAGCTGGAGGACAAGTACCCCGACCTCACCCCCAAGCAGCGCGAGGACGCCATCTGCCGTGAGCACGGCACCGTCTTCCTGATGCAGATCGGTCTTACCCTGCACTCCGGCATCAAGCACGACGGCCGCGCGCCCGACTACGACGACTGGACGCTCAACGGCGATCTGCTGTTCTGGAACGACGTCCTGGGCCGCGCGTTTGAGATCTCCTCCATGGGCATCCGCGTCAGCCCCGAGTCCCTCGACCACCAGCTCACCGTCTCCGGCTGCGACGACCGTCGGGAGCTCCCCTTCCACAAGATGCTGCTCGCCGGCGAGCTGCCTCTCACCATGGGCGGCGGCATCGGTCAGAGCCGTCTTTGTATGCTGATGATCGGCACCGCCCACATCGGCGAGGTGCAGGTCAGCCTTTGGGACGACGACACCCTCAAGACCTGCGCGGACGCCGGCATTCTGCTGCTGTAAGCGCACATCGGAATCGAAAACAAAGGAAGCCGCGGCAATGCCGCGGCTTCCTCTTTCTCTTGTTCAGTCCTTTTCCTGAAAGGCTCGGATGTAGCGGATCAGCATTTCCGCCGTACCCTCCATGCCCAACACGTCGCTTTTGACCGTGAGATCATAGGCGCGGGCGTCGCCCCACTTCATCTCGCAGTAGTAGTTGTGGTAAGCCTTGCGCTGGTGGTCGACCGTGCGGATCTCCTCGATGGCCTCCTCTGCGGAGAGCCCCTTTTTCTCCATCACGCGGCAGAGCTTGGCGTGCGGATCGCCGCCGATGAAAAGGCTGACGCGGTGCGGATCGTCCTTGAGCACCTGTTCGCCGCAGCGGCCGATGAGCAGGAAGGATTCCCCGCTCGCCGCCTTGGCGCGGATCATATCAAAGGTCTTTTCCGCCACGTTGACCTCAAGCGAATTGGAAAAGCGCCCGATGCGGCGGGAGGCAAAGAAGTTGACCGGCTTCTCGTCCATCCGGCGGATCAGCTCCTCGCTGTAGCCCTCGGAGACGATCTCCGACTCGATGGAGTCCTTATCGTAGAGCTTGATGCCGAGCGCGCGGGCGATCATGTCGGCTATGTAGTGGCCGCCGCTGCCGTGCTCACGGCCCATGGTAATGATGATCTGGTCTTTCATCGTGGTATACTCCTTTCTTCTCTCAGAGGTAGCGCAGGAACAGACACACCGTGGACACCGCCATCACGAGGATCGTGGCGGGCACGCAGTATTTGCAGTAGCGCCCCCAGCCGATGGGATAGCCGCCCTTGGCGGATACCGAGGTGCCGACCACGTTCGCGCTCGCACCGATGGGCGTCGCGTTGCCGCCGAGGTCCGTGCCGAGGGACAGCGCCCATGCCAGCACGCCCACGTCCATGCCCTCGACCGCGGCGATGGAGCGGATGACCGGGATCATCGTGGCGGCAAAGGGAATATTGTCCACAAAGGCGCTGGTGACGGCGGAGAGCCAGAGAATGATGACGACGATCGTCGCCACATGGCCGCCGCTGATGTTGGTGATAAAGCGCGCGATGATATCCAGCACGCCCGTCTTTTCCAGCCCGCAGACCGAGACGAACAGGCCGATGAAGAAGAGCAGCGTTTTATAGTCCACGCCGCGGATGACCTCGAGCACCGTCGCCTTTCCGTGCGACAGCGCCATCACAAGCAGCGTCAGCGCCGCAACGATCACGCCGATGCAGGCAACCGTCAGACCCGTCTGCGCGTGCGTTACGAGCAGCACGACCGCCAGCAGGAATACGGCAGCGCTCGCGCCGAAGGCTCTGCGGTCCGTGATGGCGCTCGACGGCTCCGGGCAGACGACCGCCCCGCCGTTCGCGCGCTCCTCACGCAGCAGCTCCTTGCGGAAACACAGCCAAAAATAGACAGCGACAGCCGCGAAGCAGACCGCGACGATCGCGCCGGTATTTTCGATGAAGTCAAAAAACGTATAGCCAAGCGAGGTGCCGATGATGATGTTCGGCGGGTCGCCGCACATGGTCGCCGCGCCGCCGAGGTTCGCGCAGAAGATCTCCGAGAGGATCATCGGCACGGGGTCGAACTTCATCGTCTGCGCCAGTTCGAGCGTGACGGTGGCGAGAAAGAGCACGACCGTGATGCTGTCGATGAACATCGAAAGCACCGCCGAAAGGCACATGAAGCAGATGAGCAGCGGCACCACATGGTAGTGAACGAGCTTTGCGAGCGACAGGCACAGCCAGCGGAAGAAGCCCGCCTTGCCAAGCCCCTCGACCATGATCATCATGCCCGCGATGAAGAGAATGGTGGACCAGTTGATGCCCGCCGTGCTCTCCTCACCGGCTCCGTACCAGAAGCCCGCCGTGAAGAACGAGCGGAGATTGAGCGCCTCCCAGATCGCCGCGGGCGAGTGCATACAAACGCCGAAGACGAGAATAAGTACCAGCGCTCCGCTGGCGAGCGTAATGACATGGCGCTCAAACTGGTCGAGGATGATCAGAAGGAACATCCCGAGAAAAATACAGATCGCAATGACCTGCGCAAGCATAGCAAAGACCCCCATTTCCAAGATGCAAGTGAGGGTATTATACGTCTGCCGCGCAGGTCCCGCAATCGAAAAAGCACAAGATTTTGCGTCTGAAAATTAAGAAAGCCGCTATATTTGCTAATTTTCCGTTAAGAGCCTTGCCGCCCGGCAGCGCCGCCCGTCCGACACGCGGGCGCTGGTCTTCCGTCTGCGGCGCTCGAAAAAGAACAGCAAGCGCCTGTCCTCTCGCGGCTCTTTCCTCATCTCGGGTAGCGCTGCGGGATCAGCCCCGCGCGCATGAGATAGTAAACGATGCTCGGCACGACGGCGAGCTGGAGCACGATGCCCGGCAGCGCCGTCACGAAGCTCGCGGCGATCCATGCCTGCATGGTATACTGTCCCGCCATGAAAAAGAGAGCCTTTGTCACACCGGAGACAAGGCGGCCGACCAGCATTGCGGCGACGAGCGAAAGGTAGAGGTCGGCATAGGTCTTCCCCGTGCGTACAAGGCGCAGCATCAGGCCGGTCGTCAAGCCGTAGGCCGCGCACTCGACCATCATGGCAGGCATCAGGGCCGCTGTCGGCATTCCGGTGAGAACGCTTGAAAGCATGGGACCGAGCAGGCCGCAGGCCGCGCCGTAGGGAGCGCCGCAGACCATGCCGCACAGCAGCACGGGAATGTGCATCGGCAGCATGATCTTGCCGCCGTTCGGGATGGAATGGAATGCCATTGGCAGGACAAGGCACAGCGCGATGTTCACGGCGGTGAGGACAAGGCGTTTGGTAGCGGTCATTTGCGTTGCTTTTTGCATAGATCGGATTCCCCTTATCTTTGGTATGCTTTTAGTTTACAACAGAAAATCTCTCCCTGCAAGCCCCACGGGGATAAAATTTGAAGGCGGCGGCACAGGGCTGTGCCGCCGCTTCCCCTTTTCCCCGTTATTCCGCGAGCTTTGCGTCAAAGGTCAGCGTGACCGTGATGGGCTGACCGTCCTGCACGGAGAGGAAGAAGCCCTCGCTGTAATAATACTCCCCCTCGATCCGCGCGTCGTAGCGCATTTCGACATTCTTCCACGCGGCGGAATAGTCGGCATCGCCCTCCCAGCTGTTCGAGCCGATCTGCTCTATCACACCGCGGATGTTGAAAAGGCTCGTGCCCTTTTGCGCCGCAGCGAGCGCGAGGTACGCCATGCGGGCATTCTCATCGCCCGTGCCGTAGATCGTTTCCGCCGTCTCGGTATATGCCCAATGCACGGCGCGGAGCGTTCCCTCCTCCACCGTGTAGGTGAACGGCGCGGGACCGTCGCCCCCGCCGAAGTAGACCACGTTCTCATATTGGTTCTCCGCCCACTCGCCGTTTTCGTCGAGCGACCAGCGCTCACCATAGTCGAAAAAGTCGCGGTAGAAATTGACATTCTCCGCAAATTCCGCCACCGTCAGCTCGCCGCGGTTCGGCGGCAGCGCGGCGCTCAAGCCCATAGCAAGGGTCAGGGCAAGGCTCAGCGCGGTAATCGCCGCGTAGAGCAGCACCATCCTCCCTGTGCCGCGCTCGTCGAAGCGCTCGACGCTGCCGCTCTCCCAAGCCAGCTCCTCGCCGTTCATATAGCGGCGGTAGCTGCGGTAGTTGCACACAAGCTCCACGATGGAAATGCCGAGGCCCGCGCCGTAAAGCCAGACGGCGGCGGTGCGCTCAAGCGCCTCGCCGTAGCTGAGCCTCTCGCCGTCCGGCCGCGTGACGGTGATGCCCATGCACCATTTGCCCGCGGTCGCAGCAAAGCGTGAGAGCAGCAGCGGCTCGATGAGAACGAGCAGTCCCCATCCTGCCAGACCGCAAAGGAATATTTCTGCTTTGGAAATGTTCACAAGGTTATGGTGCAGCAGCATGAACTGCACAAACGAGACCAATATTCCCGTGAGCGTGAGGTCGATGGCACGGGCAAGGTAACGCCGCAACGGGTGCGGCTCGGCAACGTCCCGCTGCTTCGCCGCTGCGTCCGGCTCAAAGCCGTTGAGGTAGTCCTCCGGCCGTAAGGCGGAATAGCTTGTCACCTCGCGGGAGATGGCGTCGCACACGTTCCGCGCCGCCAGCAGGCGCTGACCCTCGCTCTCCAGCGCCGCGCTGCGCTCTCGCATGGCGGCGGCAAGCTCCAGCTCGCCGGATTGCAGCCGCCTGATCTCGTCGAGCGAAAAGCCGAGGCTCCGCAGCAGCGCGACGCGCAGCAGCGTCTCCAGATCCTCCTCGCTGTAGTCGCGGTATTTATTCTCCCGCCGCGCGGGAGCGATCAGTCCCTCCTGCTCGTAGTAGCGGATGTTCGCGCGCGTCAGGCCGCTGCGCTCTTCGATCTCTTTGATGTTCATAGGCTCTCCTTCTGCGCTCTGCGCCGATCCTTTCCAATGTTATGATACCGCATTGTAAGGCATAAAGCAACTTGACAGTCAAGCCCTTTTTCCAAATTTTTCGGTCATATTCGAGCCTGTCTCCCGCTATGGATAGAGATAGACACAAAAATCTGGGAGATCGGAGGGCTTTTTATGACCCATTCCTTCTATCGGAGCTACGGCTTCCTTGCCGCGATGCTTGCCTGCATCGTGCTCGGCTGCGCCGTCGGCGCGGCCTGGCCCGGGGCTGTCTGCCTTGAGCCGCTCGGCACCGTGTTCATCAACATGATGTTCTGCCTCGTCGTGCCGCTGGTGTTCTGCTCGCTCGCGGGCAGCATCGCCAATACGCGCTCGCGGCGCAGGGCGGGGCGTATCCTCGGCGCGACGCTCGGCGTCTTCGTTGTCACCGGGCTGCTCGCGGCCTTTATCATGCTGGTCATCGTGCGTGTCTTTCCTCCGGTGCTGACGCCGTGGACCGATGCCGCAGCGGGCACGGTGGACGATCCCGCGCCGCTTGCGACGCTGCTCGTCAACTTCTTCACCGTCAACGATTTCTCCGCTCTGCTCTCGCGGCGGGCGATGCTGCCGCTGATCGTCTTTTCCCTGCTCTTCGGCTTCTCGGTCTCCGCCTGCGGCGGGCCGGATACCGTAACGGCGCGGGTGCTGGACGACGCGACGAAGTGCCTTTTGAAGATGGTCTCGCTCGTGAGCTGCTACGCCCCCATCGCCTTCTTCGGTTTCTTCGCCGCGATGGTCGCAAGCTACGGCGCGCAGATCACGGCGTCCTATGCCCGCGCGATGCTGGCTTACTACCCGCTCTGCTTCGTCTATGCGCTGCTCGCCTTCCCGCTTCTGGCGTATCTCGGCGGCGGGCGCAAGGGGGTGCGACGGCTGCGGCGGCACATCCTGCGCCCCGCGGTGACCGCGCTCGGCACCTGCTCGTCCGTCGCCACCATTCCGGCGAATATGGAGGCCGCGGAGGGCAGCGGCATCCCGCACGAGGTCGCGGATCTTGTGCTGCCGCTGGGCGCGACGATGCACATGGACGGCTCGTGCTTCAGCTGCGTGCTCAAGGTTGCGTTTCTCTTCGGCGTGTTCGGCCTGCCGTTTGAGGGCGCGGGACTGTTTGCCGAGGTGCTGGCCGTGGCGGTCTTTTCCTCCGTCGCCATGAGCGGCATCCCGGGCGGCGGCTACATCGCCGAGTTCATCCTCTGCTCGCTCTTCTTCCCCGACCGGATGGCGGTTGCCTACCCCATCGCCGTCACCATCGGGAATCTGGTCGACCCGCCCGCCACGATGGTCAACGCCGCGGGCGACTACGCCGCTTCCTTCCTCGTCGCCCGCATCACCGAGGGCAGCGGCTGGCTGGAGCGCACGGACGGCGAGCGCGCTGCATAGCAGAAAAGCATCTGCCTTGCGGCAGATGCTTTCGGTTTATTTGCTTGTGCCTCCCTCTTCGAGGTAGGGCGAATACATCATGATGGCGTCGTTGCGCACGACGGGCTTCTCGTCGAGCAGCACACCGTCCGCATCGAAGCGCTGCTGCCAGAGCACGTTGTGGCGCGTGTAGCCGCCCCAATACTCCGCGCGCATCTCATGATCGCGCTCGACGATCTCATAACGGCACTCCGGCGCGGCGGAGCAGCGCCACTCACCGATGAGGTCGTGCTCGCCGACCGTGACGAGGAGCTGATAATCGTCCGCCGTGTCGTTGCGGATCATCAGGTCGCCGTAGGGATAAAAGCAGGTCGCTCCGCTGCCGAAGGGCTGCGTGCGGTCCGAATCCGGAAAGACGTCGTAGCCGTGGCGGTGGCGCTCGGTGACGGTCAGCGGCGTGTGGAGCGTCATCCAGAAAATGAGGTTTGAGAGCTGGCACAGTCCCCCGCCGACGCCCGCAACGGCTCTGCCGTTACGCAGCAGCATACCGGGCAGATAGCCCTTCCTCGCCGTCGGGCGGCCGATGAGATACCAGTAGCTGAAGGTCTGCCCCGGGTGGAGCACGATGCCGTTCACCCGCGCGGAGGCAAGGCGGAGGTTTGTCACCTTGTTCTCCTGCATCCACATATCCACGTCCCGCAGCCTGCGCATCAGGGGCGTTTTGTGGCTCGCCGCGCTGTAAGGCAAGATCGCTTCACAGTGCTCACGTGCAAAGGAGCTTCGCTCCTTGAGCCACAGGAGCTTGCGCAGGGTCCCATAGTAGGCCCCGCCGAGAGCGAGGCGCAGGTCGGAGCGGGCAACGGGTTCTTTCATCGGTCGTTCCTCCTTGATTTTTCTTGTTTCTATTCACGCGGTCCGGGCAGAAAGCGCTCTCCCTCGCGCCGCGCGGTCATGGTGCCGGCGGACAGCTCGGTGAGCGCGGCGTCAAAGCCCGCCGCATTCTCCTGCGGCAGCAGGATGCGGATGCTCACCGCCGCGCCGAAGTCGGTGCCCTCCACCGTGCCGCCGTGGGCGGCGGCGAGCAGCTTCAGGCGCTCGAGCATCGGATAGGGACAGTCCACCGTCACGGCAGACCACAGGCGCATCCGCGCCTTGCCCGCCGCATCGAGCGCGTCCTTCGCGGACCTTGCGTAGGCGCGCGTCAGCCCGCCCGCGCCGAGCAGCACGCCGCCGAAATAGCGCGTCACGACGCAGACGACGTTCTCCACGCCCTCGCGCTGAAAGACGTTCAGCATCGGCTGACCGGCGGTGCCCTGCGGCTCGCCGTCGTCGCCGTAACGCACCACGCCGCCCTCGTGCAGGACGTAGCACCAGCAGTTGTGGCGCGCGTCGTAGTATTTTTTCCGCATTTCGTCGAGAAAGGCGCGGGCCTCGGCCTCGGTCTCCACGCGGCGGACGTGGCCGAGAAAACGCGAGCGCTTTTCGGTGAACTCCGCTTCCCCCGCGTCCACGGGAACATAGTAGCTCTGCGGTGCGCTCACTCCCAGTCCTCCTTCGGCTCGGTGTAGCCCTCGACGTAGTCCTTGACCCGGCCGAGCACGCGCGGCGTGCAGACCGCCACAATGTCGATGGTCTCGCCGTACTCCACGCTCTCGACCTTTGCCTCACGGTAGAGACTGTCGAGCCAGCCGCCCTTGTCGTAGGGCAAATGGATGGTCACGCGGCGCGTGCCCTTGTCAAGCTCGGCGTCGATGGCGCGCAGCAGCTCGTCGAGTCCCTCGCCGGTCCTGGCGCTGAGGTTCACCGTGCGCTCGCCGTGCGGGCGGATATCGCCGTAGAACAGGTCGGACTTGTTGTACACGCGGATGCAGGGGATGCCCTCCGCGCCGAGGTCGTGGATGAGCTGATCCACCACCTCTGCCTGCGCGATCCACTCAGGGTTGGAAATGTCGATGACGTGCAGCAGAAGGTCGGCATACTCCAGCTCCTCAAGCGTCGCCTTGAAGGCGTCGATGAGCTGATGCGGCAGCTTGCGGATGAAGCCGACCGTGTCGGAGATGACGACATCGAGCGTGTCGGAGACGGTCAGCAGCCGGGTAGTGGTGTCGAGCGTATCGAACAGGCGGTTATTCGCCGGAATATCCGCGCCGGTGAGGGCGTTGAGCAGCGTCGATTTGCCCGCGTTCGTATAGCCGACGATGGCAACGACCGGAATCTCATTCTTCATCCGACGCTCGCGCTGCGTGCCGCGCACGCGGCGCACCTCATCCAGATCCTCCTTGAGCTTGTCGATCTTGCGGTGGATGTGGCGGCGGTCGGTCTCAAGCTGCGTTTCGCCGGGGCCTTTGGAGCCGATGGGCCCCTTGCCGCTCGTGCCTGCCTGACGCTCCAGGTGCGTCCACATGCCGATCAGGCGCGGCAGCAGATATTGGTACTGCGCCAGCTCGACCTGCAAGCGACCCTCCTTTGTTTTGGCACGCTGGGCAAAAATATCAAGGATCAGCCCGCTGCGGTCGAGCACCTGCACGCCCAGATCCTCCGTCAGCACGCGCATCTGCGAGGGCGACAGGTCGTTGTCGAAGATCGCCATCGTCGCCTCGGTCGAGCCGATAAGCTCCTTGATCTCCGCCACCTTGCCCTCGCCGATGAAGCTGCGCGGATTCGGGGACGGGAGGTTTTGCAGCACGGTCGCAACGCTCACCGCGCCGGCGGTCTCAACAAGCGCGGCAAGCTCGTCCATGCTCTCCTCGTCCGCGCTGTCCGCCTTGAGCACCGGCGAGGAAAGACCGACAAGCACCACGCGGTCGCGCGGCTGCTCCACGGTTTTGAGTTTGTTTTCTTCCATAGGAATCACCTTTTTCTGCGTTTCTTGCCTTCAGTATACGCAAGGGAACGAAAAATGTAAAGAAAAAGAGGTCTGCTTCCGCAGACCTCTTTCGCAGTTCTTACTTGTCCAGACCGAACTTCTTGTTGAACTTGGCAACGCGGCCGCCGGTATCGACCAGCTTCTGCTTGCCCGTGAAGTAGGGGTGACACTTTGAGCACACTTCCACCTTGATGTTCGCCTTGGTGGAACCTGTCTCAATCACATTACCGCAGGCGCAAGTAATAGTAGTCTGCTGATAATTGGGATGGATTCCTTCCTTCATTGCTCGTGTTCACCTCTTTCCGATCCGAGAGTGCTTTCGTCAAAAAGCCAAAAAGAATAATATCACGCTTTTCGCCAAATTGCAAGCACAAATTTTGTACTTTTCGATAAAATCATCAAGAGTTGCCGCAGCGCGTGCAATTTTCAGCGAAAAACGTTCCCCTCTGTATCGTAAATTTCCGTGCGGCGCACGCGGACGAAGTCCGGCTTGAGCGACGGAAGCTCGCGCTCGATCGCCTGTGCGAGATAGGCAGGGTTCAGCCCCGGGTTCTGCGCGGCGACCACGGCGTCGGCAAGGATGCTGCCGTCCTGCTCGGTGAGGGTCATTTCGCGGATCAGCGGCGCAATGTCGATCTGCGCAAGCTCCTTGTGCTTGGTGCGCTTTTCGATCATCAGCGTTTCGCGCGCGAACAGCGCGCGCAGCGCGTCCGCTGTGCCGGCGGGCACGCCGTTATCATAGAGCAGCTCCAGCCGTGCGCGCAGGAACGTGAACTCGCGCACGGGACGCGTGACCGGATAGCACTCCCGCACACGCAAGCCCGCGGGCAGACCCGTGTTGAGCTTTTCGGCGATGCCCGCGCCGTCGGTCTCCTCCACCGTTTCAAAGTCGAGCAGCTCGCAGTCGCTCGACTGCCCCACCGGCAGCGGCAGGACGATGGAGATGATGGGGTGCGGGTGAAAGCCGTTGGAGTGCTTGAGGTGCAGCTCCGCACGGGGAAACACGCGCTGGAATGTCCGCATCGTGTCGAGGTGCGAGATGTAGGAGGCCTGCGCCTCCTTGGTGAAAAGAAGTCTCAGCTTAGCCATCGCAGGGCCTCCCCAATAAGAGATTCGCGCCGCAGCCGTTGCAGTGTGTGCGGCAGTCCGGCGTGGTGACGGACTGGTAGCACCGCTCATGCTCGCGCCAGAGGTACTGCTCCGTCACGCCGCTCGAGATCATCGCCCAGGGCATCAGCTCGTCCTTTTCGCGCTTGCGGTTGGCGTAAAAGTGCGGGTCAAGACCGCATTCCTCGAAAGCCTCGAGCCAGCGGTCGAGGGAGAAATACTCCTCCCACGCGGAGAGGTGCTCGCCCTTGCGCCACGCCGTTTCGATCACCCTGCAAAGGCGCCGGTCGCCGCGGGAAATGACGGCCTCCATATAGCTCGTGTCGGAATCGTGCCAGTTGTAGGTAACGGATTTCGTCAGCATATTCTCGCGCAGCAGCTTCACGCGGCGCTCGTACTCCTCCTTGGGGATCTGCGGCTCCCACTGAAACGCCGTGTGCGCCTTGGGCACGAACCACGAGGTCGAGACCGTGATGCGCACGCCGCGGTTCTTATTGCTCGCGCTCTCGCGCCAGGCGTGCATGACGTGGGACGCGACCTCGGCAATGCCGAGCACGTCCTCGTCCGTCTCGGTCGGAAGTCCCAGCATGAAGTAGAGCTTGACCGCGCTGTAGCCGCCGGCAAAGGCGCGGCGGCAGGAGGCCAGCAGGTCCTCCTCCGTGAGATTCTTGTTGATGGCGTCGCGCAGGCGCTGCGTGCCGGCCTCGGGCGCAAAGGTCAGGCCGGTCTTTCTTCCCTTTTGCAGCCGCTCCATGAGCGCCATGGAGAAGTTGTCGGCGCGCAGGCTCGGGAGCGAAAGGTTCACATGGCGCTGCGCGCAGAACTCCTCCAGATCGTCGCAGAGCTGTACAAGCGGGCGGAAATCCGAGGTCGAGAGCGAGGAGAGCGTCATCTCCTCGTAGCCGGAATCCTCGATGGCCTCCTTGGCGTATTCGACCAGCAGCTTTTCCGAGCGGTTGCGCACGGGGCGGTAGACATAGCCCGCCTGGCAGAAGCGGCAGCCGCGGATACAGCCGCGAAACAGCTCGAGTGTGGTGCGGTCCTGCACGATCTCGGTGGAGGGCACGATGGTCTTGGCGGGATACCATGCCTTGTCCATGTCGCGCATGATGCGCTTGGTAACGACCTTCGGCGCGCCGTCCTTCGGCGTGATCGACTTCACCGTGCCGTCAGCGTTGTAGTCCACCTCGTAGAGACCGGGAACATAAATGCCGTCCAGCTGCGCGGCGGCACGGAGAAACTGCTGCTTCGTCCAGCCCTCGCGCCGCGCCCTGCGGTGCAGCTCGATCAGCTCGACGTTCATCTCCTCGCCCTCGCCGATCTCGGCAATGTCAATAAAATCCGCGATCGGCTCGCAGTTGAACATCGCCGTGCCGCCCGCGATGACGAGCGGGGTCAGCTCCGTGCGCTCGCTCGCGTGGAGCGGCACGCCCGCCAGATCGAGCATATTCAGCATGGCGGGAAACGCCATCTCGTAGCCGACAGAAAAGGCGATGATGTCAAAATCGCGGATGGGATCGCCGGACTCGAGCGCGTAGAGCGGCAGGCCGGCACGGCGCATCTCCTCCTCCATGTCGCCCCAAGGGGCGAAAACACGCTCGCACCAGACGCCTTCTATGTTGTTCATAATGCCGTAGAGGATCCGCATACCGAGGTTCGACATGCCGATCTCATAGGTGTCCGGAAAGCAGAAAGCCACACGGGTATCCACCTGCGAGAGGTCCTTCATCACCGCGTTGTACTCGCCGCCCACATAGCGCGCCGGCTTCTGCACGCGGGGCAGGATGCGTTCCAATCGTTTGTCCACAGGCAAGCTCCTTTTCTATCAAGAGACATTGACCGTATTTTACACGCTTTTCCCGCCGCGCGCAAGCCCCAGTTGGCGCAGCGTTCCCCAGAGAAGGCCTAAGGCAGCAAAAGCAAAGAGCCATCCGCTGTGCAGCTCCAGCGAGAGCTTGAGCCCCAGCGCACAGAGCGCGAGCGAGCAGGCAAGGCTGACCGCCGCGGTGACGCGCTCCCCCGCCGTGGGGCCAAGGAAAAAGGACAGGGCAAGGCAGAGCGCCCGCGCGCCGTCGAGCGGAACGACCGGCAGGAGGTTGAAGGCCGCGAGCACAAGGTGCGCTCCGGCAAAGACAAAGCACCACTCCCGCCACGTCCGCAAGCCGAGGAGCGCGAGGAGAACAGCGCAGAAAAGGTTGACTGTCACCCCCGCGAGCGTGACGATCAGCTCGCGCCCATAGGGGAGCCGCGCGAGGGCGGGAGCGTCCAGCTCCGCGCCGAGCGCTGTAAGGCGGAAGCGCTTGACGGATACGCCGTAGTAGCGCATGACGGCAAGATGCCCCAGCTCGTGCAGCGCCGCGGCGGTCAGGATCGCCGCAACGACCGTGAGCGGAGAAACGATGGCGGCGAGCAGCACGAGCAGCCAGAAGCTCGCGTTCACGCGCACAGCGGCGCTAAACGGTCTTTGCGGCATAGGCAATGGGATCGAGGTATTTTGAGCCGCTGAGCAGCTCGAAGTGCAGATGCGCGCCCGTGGCGTTGCCGGTCGCGCCGACCGCGCCGAGCGTGTCGCCGCGCAGAACGCTCTGCCCGGAGGAGACCGCTATTTTGCTGCAATGGGCGTAAAGCGTCTCATAGCCGTCCGCGTGGCGGACGGTCAGATATTTGCCGAGCACGGTGCTCTCCCCCACCACGCCGACCGTACCGTCGGCAAAGCAGGCAAAGAGCGTGCCCTCGTCGGCGGCGAGGTCAAGGCCGGTATGAAAGGCCTCCGCGCCTGTGTTCGGGTCCTCGCGCCAGCCGAAGTCCGAGGTCAGCGCGCCGTCGAGCGGTGACACATAGGAAAAGGGCAGTGTCGGCTGCGCGTCGAGCACATAATCCGGCAGGGGCTTGGCCGCGGCGTCCTCCGCGTTTGCTCCGTCCGGCTGTGCGATCTCCGCCCCGCCGCCGACCTCCGCGGCGTCCTGCATACCGCTGCCGCCAAACACGGCGACGTAGGCATTGCCGAGGGACTCCGCGAATCGTTCGGGCGCGGCGACCGCGTGGCCGATGGCGGAAAATGCCTCGGTAAAGTCCGCGTCGCGCACGAGCCATTGGGCAAGCGTGCCGCGGAAGGCCGAAAGATTCCCCGGCAGCACGAGCTTGAGCAGCACGAGCGAGACAAACAGCGCACCGCAGACGGTCAGACGCAGAAAACGAAGCTGCGACGCGCCGGAGGTCTGCTGTTCCCTGCGGCGGCTTCCGGCGGCGGTGCTTCGCTTTGTCCGCGCGGCGGCGCGGCGTTTTCCCTGTGCGCGCGCCCAGCGGCGCAGACGCATTCTTACGGTCATAGGCTCTTCCTCCCTTGGCTTTCGTTTTGGGACAGTCTATGCCGCGGCATCGCCGCTTATGCCCGCACGCAGAAAAAGAGCCGCCCGCCGGCGGCTCTTGCAGTCATTTGACATAGTGGGCAAAGAAATTTTCCAAAATGCGCTGTCCGTCCCGGTGCGCGTCATTCTGCAGCTCCGGGTGGAACTGCGTGCCGAAGATGGGGCGCGACTCGTGCGCAAGCATCTGCACACGGCAATTTTCCCGGGAAGCGAGCAGGCGAAAGCCCTCCGGCACCGTGCTGAGCTGGCCGCGATGGTGCTCGAAGCAATGGAGCGTACTGCTCAGGCCGGTGAGCAGCGGATGCTGCGCGAGGACGGTCTGCGGCAGAAAGCCGAACTCCTCGTACCCCTCGCCCGGATAGACGAGCGGCGCGCCGAAGGCGATGCCGATGAGCTGTAGGCCCGCGCAGATGCCGAAGAGTGGGGCCATTGTTTCACGAATGAGCGCAAGCTCGTCGGCAAAGGTCTCGCGCAGACGCTCGCGGTCCCAGTCGGCGAAGCAGCCGGAGAGAAAGATGGCATCCGGCGCAGAGTCGAGCGTCCTGAGCTGTGTATAGTGCCGCACGGTGACCGTACCGAACGCAGAGAGCTTCGCGGAGAGCGCGTCGATGTTATAAAGCGGGTCGGTAAGACCGAGCTCTCCCGCGCGGGCGATCCGACCACGGTCTTCGGGCGTCGGCTCGTTGTTGATGAGCAGCAGCTCTCTCATGTCAGTCCTCCAGAAGCGCACCGGACAGGTGCAGGATCGCCTCGAGCACGCCGCCGCCGACGGCGGTCGCCTTGTCCGAGACCGTATAGCAGTTTTCCACATTGCCGCGCGGGTCCACGTCGCCGGATTTCATGCCCTTGCGAACGGGGATGCCGTCGGCGATCAGGCCGCGGAGCACGCCGTCGATGGTGCAGACCATCGGCTCGCCGGACACATAGCCCGCGACGTCGCCGGCCTTCACAAGGTCGCCGATCCTGCGCACGGAGCGAAACGCGCCGTCCGCAGGCGCACGGAGCACGCGCTCGCCGGCAAAGCCGCCGATAAGCCCGGGGACGTTTGTGTTCGGAATGGCGCTGCCGGAGTAGATGACGCGGCCGAGCGTGTGGCCGCGCATGGTCTCGATGACCGCGCGGCAGTCCTCCCCCGCCGTGAAGCCGGGGCCGACGCCGACGACGACCGGCGCGTCGGTGATCTTTGTGCCAAGGTTGCGCTTGGCAAGGATAGCGTCCACCAGCGCGTCGGGCGCGAGCGCTTCACGGCAGGCGCAGCCAGGGTCGGCAAGCACGGGAACGATGCCCTGCGCGAGCAGGGCGCGCGCCTCGTCCGCGTTTGCAGCCAGACGGGCGGTCACATCCTCGACCGTCGTTTCGCCGTAGACGATGGCTTCGGAGAAGGCGACCGTGCGGCGGATTGCCGTCGGGCGCTCCAGATCGGTCAGCACGACCCGGATGCCGCTGCGCCAAAGGCGCAGCGCGATGCCGGTGGCGAGATCGCCCGCCCCGCGGATCAGCGCAAGCATAGATATACCCCCTTGTGCAGGCTCCCCGCCGTGACCGGACAGGTAAGCCGGTTCGCGAGCGCGGCGGCGCGGTCGTAGTCCTCCGCCGTCTCGACCTTATTGATGTAAACGCGGTCGCCGAGACCCTCGGCGAGAATGAGCGCTGCTTCCAACTCCGGTGTGACGTCCGTCTCCTCTGAGGCGCCGCAGCGCGCGGCGTATAATTCCGAGCGGTGGCAGACCGCGCGGATGGGCTTGCCGAAGCCGTCTGCACCGACGACCAGCACGACGCGCTGGGCATTTGCCGGAATGACCGGCTCATGCGGCGCGTGCGCCTTGAGCGGCAGACGCCTGGAGCCGTCAGCCTCAACGAGCACATAGTCGGCGAGCCGCGCGAGCGCGTCAAAGGAGAGCGACGGCGGGCCGAGCTTTCCCTCGGCGGACGGCTCCCCGACGCAGACCGCGCCGTGCGCGCTGAGCGCGGCGGAGAGCTCCGCTTCGCCCGCCCGCTCCAGCACCTCGTACTGCGTCGGGCGCATGATGTGGGTCGAGGTGCAGAGAAGGACCGTGCCCTTTTTCCGCAGCTCCTCCGTGAGCGTATAGAGCAGCGTCGTTTTGCCGCCGCCGCCGATGAGCGCGGTGACGCCGCGACCGATATTCAGCAATGGCGCGATCTGCATAGCAATACTCCTTTACAGATGCTCCGCGCGGTGGCGGATCATCTCGGCCGCGACACTGATGGCGATCTCCTCCGGCGTTTCGGCCAGGATCGGCAGACCGATGGGCGCGTGAACGCGGTCGATGTCCTGCTGCGAGAAGCCCGCCGCGGCGAGCCTTTCGCGCGTGAGCGCGACCTTCTTCCGGCTGCCGATGCAGCCGATGTAGGTCGCCAGCGTGCGAAGCACCTGCTCTAAGATCTCATAGTCCGCCTGATGGCCCGGCGTCATGACCACGGCGTAGTCGTCGGCGGTCAGTGAGACCTTGTCAAAAATACGGCGGAAATCGCCGACGATGATCTCATGCGCCGTGGGGAAATGTGCGGGGCTTGCCAGCTCCGCGCGGTTATCGTACACCGTGACCTCGAAGCCGACATAGCGCAGCACCGGGGCGAGGGCGCGGCCGACATGGCCCGCACCGAAAAGGTAGACGCGCCCCGCGCGGACGATGGGCTCGACAAAGCTGCTGCCGTCCCAGTAGGGTCGGGAGGTAAAGAAGCCCTCCGTGCCGTGGCGCAGCTCGTCCGCCGTAAGGAGGCGAAATTCGCGCAGCGTCTCGCCGTCGAGCACGAGGCAGAGCCAGACGTTTCTGCCGCTGCCGAGCGCGTCGCGCCAGGCGCGCAGCACTCCGATCTGCGCGGCGTTCTCAGGCGGAATATACTGGAACCAAACCGTCACGTCGCCGCCGCAGACCATGCCCGTGCTGTTCGCCGCCTCGGGGCGGAGCGCAAAGTCCCGCAGGGCGTTCCGCTTCCCCTTCAGCAGCTCGCGCGCGAGGAGAATGGACTGCCGCTCCACCGCGCCGCCGCCGACCGTGCCGAGCGCTGTGCCGTCGGAAAAGACCGCCATATGTGCGCCCGCGCCGCGCGGGGAGGAGCCGTCGGCCTTCAGGATGCTGCAGAGCATCACACCCTCGCCGCGCGTCAAAGCGGAAAGCATTGTGTTTAAAATCTCTTTCATTGCGTTATCCTTTATAAAGAATGGTTTTTGGGTATTATAGCAACGATTCCCCGTCAATGCAAGGTCTGCGTGCGGCGGCTTTGACAAAAGCAAAAATTTCCTGTAAAATATGGGAACCTTTTCGGTTTTTCTGCGTCTATACATCCCGAAGTCACTTTTGTGACCGGCAAAATACATTTTTCAAGGAGAATCAACACGATGAAAAGAACACTTTCCCTCATCCTCGCCCTCGTCATGGCCCTGTCTCTGGCCGCCTGCGGCAAGAAGGACGACGGCAAGAACAACGCCGACGCTCCCGCCGACTCCCTTGCCCTGCTCACCAAGGTTTGGGACAGCTACACCGACGACGAGAAGTTCCCCGCTGCCGGCGGCGACTATGAAACCAGCGTTGACGATGCCCCCGGCGCGTTCGACCCCTCCAACGCGGACAACCTTAACTTCCTGCTCACCGTGCCGACTGAGGACGCCTCTCTCATCGACGACGCCGCCTCCCTCATGCACATGATGAACGCCAACACCTTCACCTGCGGCGCGCTGCGCGTGAAGAACGGCGACGACGCGGCGAAGCTCGCCGAGGACCTGCGCGACGCCATCCAGAACAAGCAGTGGATGTGCGGCTTCCCCGACAAGCTGGTCATCGCCACGCTGGGCAATTATGTCGTCTCCGTCTACGGTGACGAGGAGCTGGTGAACACCTTCCGCGATAAGCTTCAGGCGGCGTATTCCGACGCTGCCATCGCCTATGACGAGATGATCGGCGAAGGTGAGTTCTCCGACGGCGAAGACACCGCCCTTGAAGCGCCTGTCGCCTAAGCGCGCAATAATACAGTAGCGCCCGAACCGCTTTGGTGCGGGCGCTGTCCATTTCAAATGAGGAGCCAACCGTATGCTGTTTTCCAGTATTCCCTTCCTTTTCTATTTCCTGCCCTGCGTGTTCGTGCTCTATTTCCTTGTTCCGATGCGTTGGAAAAATACCATGCTGCTGCTCGCAAGCCTGTTCTTCTACGCCTGGGGCGAGCCGAAATTTGTTGTTTTCATGCTCGCGTCCATCGTGCAGGGCTATGTGCTTGCCCGACTGGTGGAGAAATACCGGGCGGACCGCAGGCGCGCAAAGCTCTTTCTGACGCTCTCGCTCGTGTTCAGTCTGGGACTTCTGGGCTACTGCAAGTACGCGGACTTCTTCCTCTCCGGCTTTAACGCGCTCACGGGGCTGCATATTCCGCTGCTCCGCGTGGCGCTGCCCATCGGCATCAGCTTTTATACGTTTCAGATCCTCAGCTATGTGGTGGACGTCTACCGCGGCGACGTGAAGGCGCAGCGTAATTTCATCGACCTTGCCGCCTATATCGCCATGTTCCCGCAGCTCATCGCGGGCCCCATCGTGCGCTACTCCGACATTGCCTCTCAGCTGGAGCATCGCACCCATTCCCTCGCGGACATCGCTGCCGGCGCGCGGCGCTTCGTGCTGGGACTGGGCAAAAAGGTGCTGCTGGCGAACGTCTTTTATGAGCTTATCACGACGTTCAAGGCGAGCGACGACCGCTCCGTGCTCTTTTACTGGCTCTACGCCGCCGCCTGCGTACTGAACATCTATTTCGATTTCTCCGGCTACAGCGACATGGCCATCGGCCTTGGGCGCATCTTCGGCTTCCGCTATCTTGAGAACTTCGACTATCCCTACATCTCCGCGAGCATCACGGAGTTTTGGCGGCGCTGGCACATGAGCCTTGGCTCATGGTTCCGCGACTATGTCTATATCCCGCTCGGCGGCAACCGCGTGAGCAAAACAAAGTGGCTGCGCAATATTCTGGTCGTCTGGCTGCTGACCGGTCTCTGGCACGGCGCGGCGTGGAACTTTGTGCTGTGGGGGCTATTCTTCGCCGTGTTCCTGACGGCGGAAAAGCTCTGGTACGGCAGGGCGCTTGCGAAAACGCGCGTTTTCAAGCACATCTATGTCCTGCTGCTCGTGGTCGTGAGCTTCGTGCTCTTCGACGCGAACAGCGTCGGCGAAGCCGCCGCGACCATCGGCGGACTGTTCGGCGCGGCGGGCGTGAGCGCGGTCAACCCGATCAGCCTGTACTACCTCCGGAGCTTTGCCGTGGTGTTTCTCATCGGCATCGTCGGCGCAACGCCGCTGCCAAAGCGGATCGTGGAGCAGCTTGGCTCGACCAGAGCCGGAGCAATGGTCGTCGATGTGCTCGAGCCGCTCGTGCTCGTCTCTGTGCTCGCGGTCTCGACCGGCTATCTTGTAGACGGCTCATTCAATCCGTTCCTGTATTTCCGCTTCTAAGGGGGTGCGAGGATGAACAAACGCATCAAAAATATCGTGACTGTCGTGCTCCTTGCCGCGTTTCTTTTCGGCTTCGGGGCGTGGGCGGCGCTCAAGCCCGCCGACAGTCTCTCGCTCAGCGAGCGGCGCAGGCTCAAGCAGCTTCCCGCCGTCCGCATGGACGCCGTGCTCAGCGGCAAATTCATGTCCGACTTTGAGGGCTATGCGCTCGACCAGTTCCCTCTGCGCGACGAGTGGCGCACGCTCAAGGCGCTCAACCGGCTCTACGTCTACCGGCAAAAGGACAACAACGGCGTTTATATCAAGGACAGCTATGCCGCAAAGCTCGAATATCCGATGAACGAAAGCTCCATCGACCACGCCGCCGAGCGCTTCCGCTACCTCTACGAGAATTTCATGGCGGACGCGGGCGCAAGGGTCTATCTCTCCGTCATCCCCGACAAGAACTACTTTCTCGCGGAGACGAACGGCTATCCCGCCATCGACTACGAAGCCTTCGTCGAGGCCCTGCGGGAGCAGACGGACTTCGCGCAGTATATCGACCTCTTCGGTCAGCTGACGTTGGACGATTACTACCGCACGGACTCCCACTGGCGGCAGGAAAGGCTGCCCGCCGTGGCAGCGTACCTCGCGCGTGAGATGGGCGTGACGCTCACGGACGAGTACACGGAGCAGGTGCTCGACCGCCCCTACTACGGCGTGTACTACGGCTACGCGGCGCTGCCCATGCAGCCCGACGAGCTGCGCTATCTCACGAGTGAAACACTGGAGGACTGCACGGTCTACAACTACGAGACCGGCAAGCCCGGCGCGGTGTACGACATGGAAAAGGGCGCGGGGAACGATCCCTATGAGCTGTTCCTCTCCGGCTCGATCTCTCTCCTGTCGATCGAAAATCCGAACGCCGAAACCGACCGCGAGCTGATCGTGTTCCGCGACTCCTTCGGCAGCTCCCTTGCTCCCCTGCTCGCCGAGGGCTACGCAAAGATCACGCTGGCAGATATCCGCTATCTTCCCTCCTCCCAGATGGGCAAGCTGCTGGACTTCACCGACGCGGACGTGCTGTTCCTCTACAGCGTGCCGGTGCTCAACAGCAGCGATACGCTGAAATAAGGACGCAAAAAAGCGCCGCAGCCGCGGCGCTTTTTTCTCTGTCTTTTTTTGCTCAGTCGTTGATGGCGCTGAGCATTCCGAAGTATTTTTCGTGCTTTTCCTGATACTCGCGGTTGAACACCGGGTCGTTGCCCTGATGCAGACGGTGGATATACTCGTGGTGGCTGTTCATGACCGATGGATCGAATTGCGAGATGGTGTAGACGCCGAGGTTGGAGCACTGGTCGGCGATACGCTCAGCGTTGATGAGAATATCGAGGAACACGAGTCCCGCGTAGACCGTACACTGCCCGTCGCGCAGACGGCGGATGTGGTTGGTGCGGAGCGTTGCCACCATATCGTCCACGACCTCCTCCACCGGCTCGATGCGGCGGGCGGTCTGCGCGTCCACGGCGGTGAAGCTGCGGTAGGCATAGTCCATGATCTCGCGCAGAGCCTCGCCGAGCACCTGCAGCTCCTGCTGCGCGGTCTCGGAAAATTCGATGCCCTTGCTGCGCAGCTCCTCGGCATTCTCCGTGAGATTCACGGCATAGTCGCCGATGCGCTCAAACTCGGAGAAGCATTGGATGTAGTAGTTCAGCAGGTCATTGCCGTGCCCCGGCGGGACATGGCTGGAGAGCTTGATGAGATAATTGTCCACGCTGTCGGCCAGAGCGTCGATGTGGTCCTCGTTGCGGTCGATCACGTCGATGGTATGCCGGTCGAAATGATGCAGAACGTCCAGTGCGCTCATCACGCCTGTGCGCGCAAGGCGCGCCATGGCGCTGATGGCGTCCGACGCGGCGGAGAGCGCCAGCGCGGGCGAAGCGAAGAACTTTTCATCGAGCTGGGATAGCTCGTGGTCGACGTTCTCGCCGATCTGCTGATCGTCCTTGACGAGGACACGAGAAAGCTTTTCAAACTGCCCGCACACCGGCAGGAGCAGAACCGCGGTGGAAAGGCGGAAGATCGTGTGGACGTTCGCGATGGCGCCGGAGGTCATCGTCTGCCCCCACAGGCCGTCGAGCGCGCCCGCATGATGCAGGACGGTCAGCGCCGTGATGATGATGACGGAGGCGCAGAGGTTGAAGATGATGTGGACGACGCCCGTGCGCTTGGCGTCCGCCTTCGAGCCGATGGAGCAGACGATGGCGGTGGTCACGCAGTCGCCGATGTTCACGCCGATGATGATGGCGTAGACCGAGCCGAAGGTCAGCGCGCCCGTCATGGAAAGCGCCTGCAGGATACCGATGGTCGCCGACGAGCTCTGAATGAGGAAGGCAACGCCCGTACCGGCGAGAAAGCCGAGCACCGGCGCGTCGGCAAGGCCGGAGAACATCTGCGCAAACGCGGGCGACTCACCCAGCGGGCTGACCGCTGCGGTCATGTTCAGAAGGCCGGTGAAGAGGATGCCGAAGCCCATCGTGATGCTGCCGACGGTGTCGCTGTGCGGCGTCTTGATGGCCATGATGAAGAGGATGCCCGCGATGGCCGCAAAGGGCGCGAGCGTGGAGGGCTTGAACAGATTGAGCCACGCGCCGCCGTCGGCGTTGAGGTCGAGCAGTCGGATGATCTGACCCGTGATGGTCGTGCCGACGTTCGCGCCGAGGATGATGCCGATGGACTGGTGCAGCGTCAGCACGCCCGCGCCGACAAGCCCCGAGGTGAGCACGATGGTCGCCGTTGAGCTCTGAATGACCGCCGTGACCGCAAGGCCGAGCAGGAAGCCGACGAGCGGATTGTTCGTCACCTTCTCCATCGCCGCCTTGAGCGCACCGGACGAGCCCTTCTTCAGGCCGTCGCCCATGAGCTGCATCCCGTAGAGAAATAGCGCCAGCCCGCCGAAGAGCGAAATAAAGTTAAAAATCGTCATACCGTCACCAATCTTCTGTGTGTTTCCGATCCGTATTTTACAGTTCCCGCGGCAGAGACGGCATACTGCGCCAAACTCCACCAAATATTATGGTAGCAGAAATTTACAGAATTGCAAGGATTTTCGCAGAAAAGTCCTATATAATTTCCGTCCATATCTTTCTGCTTGCAATTTGACTTTCCTGTGGTACAATAACGGAAGAAAATGTCACTGCATTTTGAGGAGGTTTTACCATGCTCAACAAGTCCAATCCCATCGGCGTGATGGACAGCGGCATCGGCGGACTGACCGTCGTGCGCGAGCTGCAGCGCATCCTGCCCGGTGAGGACATCATCTACTTCGGCGACAGCGCCAACTGCCCCTACGGCAACAAGACCGCAGATCAGATCTTTGAGCTGAGCTGCCATATGCTCCAGTTCCTCGGCTCCAACGGTGTGAAGTGCACCGCCGTGGCGTGCAACACCATCTCCACGATGGCCGAGCGCCTTCGTCCCTGCTTCGATTTCCGCATCATCAGCATCGTGGAGGAGGCGGCCAAGTACGTCATCCGCGAGAAGCTCTCCAGCGTCGGCCTGATCGGCACGGAATTCACCGTCGCCTCCGGCAAGTACGCCGAGCTCATCCATCAGGGCAACCCCGACTGCCATGTGGTCGGCAAGGGCTCTCCCCTGCTCGCGGCGCTCGTGGACCGCGGCGACTTCAACCAGCACGACATCAATCTTGAGATCACCACTCAGGTCGACAACATTCTCTCCCGCGAGAAGGTCAGCGACCTGATTCTCGGCTGCACGCACTACCCCATCGTGGAGGAAAACTTCCACGAGTGCTATCCGCAGCTGCACCTCATCAACCCCGCGCTCGAGCAGGCGAATGCCGTCAAGGCGTACCTCGCCGAGCAGAATGCCCTGAACCCGCAGAAGAAGGGCACCTTCACCATCTGCACCAGCGGCGACCCGCAGGTGTACGTCAACGTCGGCAAGCGTCTCGGCCTCTTTGAGGCGAGCGAGCTGAAGGTCGTTCACATCTGAAAACAGCATAAGGAAAGCGCAGCCGTTTGGCTGCGCTTTCTCTTTGCTCTCTTCACTTTTCGCGCTTGCGGAGGTAGATGGCCAGCGCGGCGACAGCCTCGGCGGCATAGACGCCGTAGAACACGGTGTTGATGTGCTTTGCCTTCTGCTGTGCCAGCGACATCGCCTCCTGCGTGTAGACGGTGACGGGCAGATAGCCGTCTGCCTTTGGCCCTGTCCGCCAGAAAACGACCGAGCGGTTGCGCCAGATGAAGTTGCAGAGCACATTTCCGTTGTCGTCCTCAATGGTCGCGCCCTCGGTCTGCGAGCGGTAGATCGGCGTGTCATTCTCGTAGTAGAGCGGGCTTTCGGCAACGGCGGTATCCGGCGCAGGCGCGGCGTCGCCATAATAGATTGGCTCCACTGGCTTTCGCATATAACGCACGAACGAGTCAAAGTCCGTGAACTCCGTTCCCTCGGCGAGCCGCCTTGTGTCGCCAAAGCCGACAAGCGCGCGGTTGATAAAGGCGCTCAGCGCCAGCGCCGCGCAGAGCGTGAGCGCCGTAGTACGCAGGAGCCTGTCGTTTTTGCGCTGCGCCTCCGTTTTCTCCTCCGGCGGGAGGAATCTCTTTTTCACCAGCCGGCGCTCGGCGATCCATACGGCAAAAAAAGCGAGCAGCACCGCGGCGAGCAGCACAAGCGCTGCCTGCCAGAACGTGAGCGAGACGCCGACGCCCGTGCGGCTGACGGTGAAGCCGTTTATCGTGACCGGATGAAACGCCCACAGCAGCGGCAGCGTGCAGGCAAAGAGCACCCATGCGGCCCCGTAGGTCCGCTCCGCGCCGCGGACGACCGCGCGGCGGAAGGCATCGACATTCTCCCCCTCCTCGTCGTGTATGGCAAGGAGCGCGGCATTGAGCTGCACGGTCTCAACGGCGGCCGCCGCGACAAAGAACACCGCGCCGAGGAAGAAGCCGAGCAGCGCGCGGTCAAGGGCGCTGTTGAAGGCCATCGCGACCAGAAAGCCCCCGAAGGAGCAGGCCAGCGCGATGCAGCAGCGCGAGCGAAAGCGCGAAAGGCTCGCCGCGAGCAGGTGCTTTTTCTGCTGCTCGCCCTTTGGCGTGGACTGCGCGCCCTGCTCCTCCCCCGCCGCGGCTCGTTCGCCGCGCAGCAGCTCGTCGCAGGTCACACCGAACACCTCCGCGATGACCGGAATAAGCGCAAGATCCGGCGCACCGTCGTCGCGCTCCCAGCGGGAGACGGACTTGTCCGACACGTTCAGCCGTTCCGCCAGCTCCTTCTGCGTCATGCCGTTCGCGCGGCGCAGGGCCGCGAGGAAGCTGCCCATTGTTTTCTTTTCCATAAAAGCGACCTCCTTTTGGTCTTTGGATGGCTCGATTCTACCGCCGCGTCAGAAAGAATGCCACCCAACGGAGCGGGATTGTCTCTCGCCGTGCGAGAATTTTACTCCTCCCCGGCCAATTTCGGTAGCTCCCAGCCGACGAGCAGCGGTCCGCACCCCACGGTGATGCGCGCCGTCGGCGCGACGATGTGATTGCTCACACCGAGTGGGAAGCCGCAGTCGATCGTCCCGTCCGTGAGCGGATATTGCAGCCCCTCGAGCGTGATGTGCTCGGCGCGGTCGCCCATACTGAAGAGCGAGACAATGCCCCAGTCCACCTCGCGCGCGAGCGTGAGCGTTTCGTTTTCGATGGCTGTGTAGACGAAATTTTGGTCGTAGAGATAACCCCTTGCCCCATGACGCAGGAGAAAGGCAAGCGACTGGAGGTTGGCGAGCGTGTGGTCGAGCCGCGCGCCGCCCGTCGCGCCATAGAGATAGAAGGTATCGCAGCCGCGCCGGAGACCCTCGCGCAGCGCGAGCATGGTGTCGGTGTCGTCCTTCTCGACCGGCACGCGGATGCAGTCCGCCGGCGCTTGACGGACGTCCATCGAGTCGAAGTCGCCTAGCACAACGTCCGGTCGGACGCCAAGGCGCTCGCACAGATGCAGTCCCGCGTCTGCGGCGATCTGAAGATCGCCCCCGCGCGGCGGCTCCCGCAGGCCGTAAAAGGTGCCCGCGGCGTAGATAAAGCAGCGTTTCATGGTTTACCCTCCCTGGGATGGTTTATGGTTCTTATTGTACCGTAAGCCGCGCACGATGGCAAGTCGTAAAAATTGTGCAGATTACCCCTTGACAAACCCGTTCAAAAACCTATAATAAAACTCGACAATTCCAAGGGGCGCTGGCGCAAGCCGGCTGAGATCGGGGCGTAACGCCGTCCCAGTCCCTCGAACCTGATCCGGGTAATGCCGGCGTAGGAATGCGAAGGATATTGATGAGGTATGCCGCATTGCGATCGCCGCAATGCGGCATTTTTTCATCGGACCATTGGGGTTGATCTTTTCAGAAAGCAGGAGAAAAACCATGACCCAAACCAAGACCCGCGCCCTCACCGAGGGCGCACTGATGGTAGCCGCCGCCACCGCGCTGAGCTATGTCAAGCTCCTTGAGCTGCCGCAGGGCGGCAGCGTGTGCATCGGTATGCTGCCGATCTTCCTCTACTGTGCCCGCTGGGGCTGCAAGGAGAGCTTTCTCGCCTCCTTCGCTTACGGTCTTCTGCAGCTCATTTTCGACGGCGCTTACGCTTGGGGCCCGACCTCGATGCTGCTCGACTATGTGCTCGCCTACGGCGTGCTGGGCGTGGCCTGCCTGTTCCGCAAGCAGAAGGGCGGCGTGTACATCGGCACGGTCGTCGGCTGCCTGTGCCGTTTCCTCGTCCACTTCATCAGCGGCATCACGATCTACCGCATCTATGAGCCGACGGAGCTGTTCAACACGACCTTTGCCAACCCCTATATCTACTCCGCCGCCTACAACGGCAGCTACATGGTGATCGACTTGGTGCTCTGCCTCGTCATCACCGCGCTGCTCTACCGCCCGTTATCCCGCTATTTTGCGCCGCAGGAAGCGGCCGCCGCGGCAAAGAAGAATCAGGGCCCTGAGCTCTAAAAAAGGCGGGAATCCCTCTCCCCGCCGACAGACTGTCGGGAGAGCCGTTCCAAACGGAACGGCTCTCCTGCTTTTTATAGACCTTTCAGCTCCACCGGTGTGCCGACGGAGCGGGCGATGGCGTAGATCTTCGCCACATCCTCGATATACTCGGCGTTGAGATACGCCTGCGCGAGGTCGCCGCCCACGGCGAGCACGCCGTGGTTTGCGAGCGTGCAGCCCCTGCGTCCCTCAAGCGCCGGAACTGCGTTCAGCCCGACCTCCTTTGTGCCGGGCGTCGCATAGTCCGCGCAGCGGATGTCGCCGCCGAGGAACACCAGCGCCTCGATCAGCACGGCGGGGATGGCCTGGTGGTTCACGGCAAAGGCCGTGGCGTAGGGCGAATGGGTATGGAACACGGCGTTCACATCGGGACAGCCCTCATACACCGCCGCGTGCATCCGCCACTCGCTCGAGGGCTTCAAATGTCCCTCGACCACCGTACCGTCGAGCCGCAGGACCACGATATCCTCCGCGCGCATCACGTCGTAGCGCACCGAGGTCGGCGTGATGAGCACGAGGTCTTCCTCGCGCAGATAGCAGCTCATATTCCCGCTCGTGCCGGAAAACAGTCCCTCATGAAAAGCCTGCAGGGAACGGTCCACGATCTCCTGCCGCAGCTCTGTGATCGTTTTCATCGTCTCCTCCTCACACCACAAGGTTGTGCTCGTCGATGTGCCCGTCGGTGAAGTAGCGGTGCAGATCGTAGGGCGAATAGATGCCGAGGTCGGTCACCACGCCGGAGACCAGATGCGGCGGCGTGATATCGAAGGCGGGATAGTAGCCCTTCACGCCCTCCGCCGCCGTGCGCACGCCCATCGCCTGCAGGGTGAAGCTCGGGTCGCGCATCTCGATGTGTACCGTGTCCACGGTCGGATGCCCCTGGTCGGGCGCGCCGGTGACGAAGTACGGGATGCCCATGTACTTGGCGACGATGGCGTTCTGGAACGTGCCGACCTTGTTGACCACATGGCCGTCGCAGCAGATAGCGTCAGCGGCGGTGGTGAACACGTCCACGCCCTCGCGCTGCATGACAAAGGCCGGCATATTGTCGGAGATGACGGTGACATCGAAGCCCATGTCGCGGCAGACCGTCGCGGTCAGGCGCGCACCCTGAAAATAGGGGCGCGTCTCGGGGCAGAAGAGGCGGATATGCTTCCCTCTCTCGCTGCATTCGCGCAGCATCATGCCGACGATGGTCTCGGCAAAGCAGTGCGTCATCACCGTGCCGTTCTCGGGGAACAGATCGACAAGGTACTTACCGATCTTCGCCACGCGCTCGTAGCGGGTGTTGTTCAGCTCGACCGTTTTGTTCACGATGGCCTGCGCCGTGTCCTCGCCTGCGGCGAGGGCGCGTTCCGCCTCGGCAAGACAGAGGTCGCACAAAAGCGCCATGCGCTTGACCGTCGTGGGCCGCGCGTGGGAGATGGTGTGCGCCGCCTTTCGCAGATATTCCATCTGCTCCGCGGCGGTCCTACCGCGGCACTCATGCGCCGCGAGCGCCATGCCCATCGGCACGGCGGTGTACGGTCCCGCGCTCTGCGTCACCATGTCGGTGATGGCCTGCGCGACCTCCTGATGGGTATGGCAGGTGACAAATTCGATCCTCGCGGGATAGATGCGGCGGTCAAGTATATTTACTTTACCGTCCTCGTACCACGCGATGTTTTCATATTGCAGCATAAATGCCAGATCGTGATCCGCTCTCTGCATCGTTCTCCTCCTTACGCATAAAGCCGCTTGACCGCCGCGCGGGCCTCGTAAAATACCTTCTCGCGGTCGAGCGTCTTGTATTCGCCGTTTTCGTACAGAATTTTCCCATCCACCATCGTCAGCACCACGTCGGACGAGTGGGCCGCGCAGGTCAGCAGCGCGGGGGTATCGAAGTTCGGATAGAGATGGGGCTTGTCCAGATCGAGCGCAATAATATCCGCCTTCTTCCCCACCGCCAACACGCCGGTATCGCTGCGCCCCTGTAGTCTTGCACCGTTGACCGTTGCCATGTCCAGCACCTCGGCGGAGCTGACCTCCGTCGGGTCGTGGCGGTAGCCGCAGGGCATGATATCGGCCAGGTGCATTTCCTCAAACATGTCCAGATTGTTGTTGCTCGCCGCGCCGTCCGTGCCGAGGGCGAGGTTGATGCCCGCATCCATCAGCTTCCGCACCGGCGCGAAGCCGCTGCCGAGCTTGAGGTTGCTCGTGGGATTATGGATAACATTCACGCCGTGGCGCTTCAGAATGGCAATATCCTCGTCGCTCACGGCGACGCAATGCGCCGCGGCGGTGGGGCTGTCCAGCGTCCCCAGCTCCTCGAACCACGCGACAGGGGACTTGCCATAGCGCGCGATGCACTCATCCACCTCACGCTGCGTTTCGGAAAGATGAATGTGCATCCGCCCACCATGTGCTTTACAGAGCTCGCTGTAGGCGCGGACGATGTGCGGCTTGCAGGTATACTCCGCATGAATGGAAAAGTCGATGCGGATGCGCCCGTTTTCGGCGTTGTGGTACTTCTCAAACAGCTCCACCGACTGTGGGATCTGCGTGTTCTGCTCCACGGTCTGGTTTTCATCAAAGCACTGCACGCAGCGGCTGATGTTTGCCTTCATGCCCGCTTCCGCGACGGCAGCGACCGTCTCGGCGGGGAAAAAATACATATCGGAAAAGCTCGTCGTGCCGCTCGCCAGCATCTCGAGGATGGCAAGACGGCTGCCCGCCGCGATGTCCTCGGGCACCAGCCGGTCCTCGATGGGAAAGACCTTGTCGAACAGCCACTCACGCAAAGGCAGGCCGCTGCCTACGCCGCGCAGCAGCACCATGGGCGAGTGATTGTGGCAGTTAATGAGGCCGGGCATGAGCAGCTTATGCTCCATGCTTTTGTGCTCCTCATACTCCCCCGTCGGTTTTTCCGCGCCGATGTAGTCGATGGTATCGCCGCGCACCCCGAGGAAGCCGTGCAGCGTCGAGTACCCGCCGTCCTCCCCACGCAGCAGAAGATCGCAGTTTTCAAAAAGAATGCCCATAATAGTCTCCGTTTCGATTAGTGCATTGATTCTACCACGCATACACGGGAATTGCAAGAAATACGGCGCATGGTTCGTACACCGCGTGAAAAATGACCGTTCTCCCGTCGGAGAGCGGTCATTTTTTTCTGCTGCATCCGGTGCTCAGCGGGCTATCGGCAGCGCTTCCGCGTCCTGCGCTGCGCCGCCCTGCATCGCGCGGCGCGCGGAGGAAAGCATCAGCTTGATGCGATTGAGCTGATTGACCTCGCTCGCGCCGGGGTCGTAGTCCACGGCGACGATGTTCGCCCACGGGTACGACTTGCGCAGCGCCTTGATGACGCCCTTGCCGACCACATGGTTCGGCAGGCACGCGAACGGCTGGATACAGACGATGTTCGGCGTGCCGGAGGTGAGCAGCTCCGCCATTTCGCCGGTGAGGAACCAACCCTCGCCGTACTGATTGCCGATGGCAAGGAACGGCTCGGCGAGCTTGGCAACATCCTCGATGGGCATGGGCGCCTCAAAGCGGCGGCTTTTCTCCAGCGCCTCGAGCGCGGGCGCACGGAGACGGCGGAGCATCTCCACGCCAGCCTTGGCGACCACGGAATCCTTCCACGAGGTGCCGAGGTTCTTATGGCGGAAGTCACGCCCGTAGATGCTGTAGTTAAAGAAGTCCAGCAGGTCGGGCACGACGGCCTCGGCTCCCTCGGCCTCCAGCAGCTCGACCAAATGGTTGTTCGCGAGCGGCATATACTTCACCAGAATTTCGCCCACAATGCCGACACGCGGCTTGCGCAGCGTCTCGTCGATGGGCAGCGCGTCAAAGTCCGCCACAATGCCGCGGCAGACGTCGGCATAGTGCCACTTCGTTTTGGGGTTCACGAGCGAATCGACGCAGATCTCCTTCCACTTCTGATGGATCGCCTCGGCGCTGCCCTTTTCCAGCTCATAGGGGCGCACATGATAGAGGCAGCGCATGAAGAGGTCGCCGTAGACCAGCGCGTGGACCGCGTCCATGATGAGGCCCTTGGAGAGCGTGAAGCCCTCGTTCTTCTCCATGCCGTTGAGGTTGACGGAGACGACCGGAATGTGACCGTAGCCCGCCTTTTCCAGCGCGCGGCGGATGAAGCCGACGTAGTTGCTCGCGCGGCAGCAGCCGCCCGTCTGCGTCATCATGAGGGCAAGGTGATCGGTGTCATAGCGGCCCGAGGTCACCGCCTCCATAAGCTGGCCGACCACCGTGATGGACGGGAAGCAGGCGTCGTTGTTGACGTACTTGAGCCCCATGTCGATGGCCCTTCGGTCGTCGTTCTTGAGCAGCACCACGTTGTAGCCGTGCTTGGCGAACATCGGCTCGAGAACATCAAAGTGAATGGGGCTCATCTGGGGCGCGAGCAGCGTCCACTTCTCGTCGCGCATTTTTTTTGTGAAGGCCGCGCGGTGATAAGCCGCGCTCTGCGGGTGCGCGTAGATGCCCTTCTCACGTCGGATCCTCATGGCGGCGAGCAGGCTGCGGATGCGGATACGCACCGCGCCGAGGTTGTTGACCTCGTCGATCTTGAGAACGGTGTAGAGCTTGTTGCTGCCCTCGAGAATTTCGGAGACCTGGTCGGTGGTCACCGCGTCAAGGCCGCAGCCGAACGAGTTGAGCTGAATGAGCTCGAGACCGTCGCACCGGCGCACGAATTCCGCCGCCGTGTAGAGGCGGGAGTGGTATACCCACTGGTCGTTCGCGCGCAGCGGGCGCTCGGGCGTGAAGTCGATGGGCAGGCTGTCCTCGGTCAGCACGTCAAGGCCGTAGGAGGCGATCAGCTCGGGGATGCCGTGGTTGATCTCAGGATCAAGATGGTAGGGCCGCCCCGCGAGAACGACGCCGCAGCGTCCCTCCTGCCGCATTTTTTTGAGCACCCGCGCGCCCTCGGCGCGAATATCCTCCTTGGCCCTTTGCTGCTCGGCCCAGGCAAGGGAAACCGCCTGCCGCGTTTCCTTCTCCGGTATTCCCCACTGCTCGCGGCAGAAGCGCGCCATGCGGTCGGCGACCGTCTTCTCGCTCGTGAAGGCAAGGAAGGGCTTGAGATACTCCACCTCGCCGTCGGCGGCCGCCTCCACGTTGTTCTTCAGATTCTCGGGGTAGGACACCACGATGGGGCAGTTGAAATGATTCTGCGCGTCCGGCGTTTCCTGATGCTCGAAGAACACGCAGGGATGGAAGATGGTATGCACGCCCTCGTCGATGAGCCATTGCACATGGCCGTGGGCGAGCTTCGCGGGATAGCACTCGGACTCGGACGGAATGGACTCCATGCCGCGCTCGTAGAGCCTGCGGTCGGAGAGCGGCGAGAGGATCACGCGGAAGCCGAGGGCCTTGAAAAATGTCGCCCAGAAGGGGTAGTTCTCGTACATATTCAGCACACGCGGGATGCCGAGCTCACCGCGCGGCGCAGCCTCGGCCGCAAGCGGCGGATAGCGGAACAGCCGCTCGCGCTTGTAGGCGAAAAGGTCTGCTCCCTTTTCGTGCGCGTCCGTATTCCCCGCGCCCTTCTCGCAGCGGTTGCCGGTGGTGTAGCGCCGCCCGCCGGGGAAGCGCGTGACCGTCAGCATACAGCGGTTGGAGCAGCCACCGCAGTGCAACGTCTGCGTCTTGTACTCCAGCGTTTCGATCTCCGTGAGCGGGAGCATCGCGGTCTCCTGCCCATGGTAGTGGCTGCGGGCGATCAGCGCCGCGCCGAACGCCCCCATGAGTCCCGAAATGTCGGGACAGACTGCCTCCGCGCCGGAGATCCTCTCAAACGCGCGCAGCACAGCCTTGTTGTAGAAGGTGCCGCCCTGCACGACAACGTGCGCGCCAAGCTCGCTCGGGTCGGCGAGCTTGATGACCTTATAGAGCGCGTTTTTGATGACGGAATAGGCAAGCCCCGCCGAAATATCCGGCACGCCCGCGCCCTCCTTCTGCGCCTGCTTGACGTTGGAGTTCATGAACACCGTGCAGCGCGTGCCGAGATCGACCGGGTGCGGCGCGAACAGCGCTTCCTTGGCAAAGTCCTCGGCGCTGTAGCCGAGCGAGGCTGCAAAGTTCTCGATGAACGAGCCGCAGCCGGACGAGCACGCCTCGTTGAGCAGCACATTGTCCACGCTGCCGTTGTGCAGCTTGATGCACTTCATGTCCTGCCCGCCGATGTCCAGCACGCAGTCCACCTGCGGATCAAAGAAGGCGGCGGCGGTGCAGTGAGCGATGGTCTCGACCTCGCCCTCGTCGAGCGAGAAGGCCGCCTTCAGCAGCGCCTCGCCGTAGCCGGTCGAGCACTCGCGCAGGATGTGCGCACTCTCCGGCAGCTCGCGCGCGAGCGCGGAGACGGCGCGCTTCGCCGTCTCAATGGGACTGCCCTGATTGTTCGCGTAGTACGACCACAGCAGCTCGCCGCGTTCGCCGATGAGCGCAAGCTTTGTCGTGGTCGAGCCGGCGTCCACACCGAGGAAGCAGCCGCCCGTATAGCTTGCCAGGTCTCCCTTCTCTACCACCGCCCGCGCGTGGCGCGCGCAGAACGCGTCGTAGTCCTTCTGTGAGGCAAACAGCGCCGGCAGGCGGTGGAGCTCGAAGGCCATCTCCACGCCGCTCGTGAGCCGGTCAATGAGCGAGGCGATGGGCAGCGCCTCACACGCCGTTTCGTCGAGCGCCGCACCCATCGCGGCGAAAAGGTGCGAGTTCGGCGGGTCGATGGCGGTCTCGTCCGTGAGCTTCAGCGTGCGAATGAACGCCGCCTTGAGCTGCGGCAGAAAGTGCAGCGGTCCGCCGAGGAACGCGACGTGGCCGCGGATCGGCTTGCCGCAGGCAAGGCCCGAGATGGTCTGGTTGACGACTGCCTGAAAGATGGAGGCGGCAAGGTCCGCCTTGGTCGCCCCCTCGTTGATGAGAGGCTGGATATCCGTCTTGGCAAACACGCCGCAGCGCGCGGCGATGGGATAGATCTGCTGATACTTCTCCGCCTCGCGGTCAAGGCCCGCGGCGTCGGTCTGCAAAAGCGCCGCCATCTGGTCGATGAACGAGCCGGTGCCGCCGGCGCAGACGCCGTTCATGCGCTCCTCAAGCGTCGTACCGAAGTAGATGATCTTCGCGTCCTCGCCGCCGAGCTCGATGGCCACGTCGGTCTGCGGAGCCTCGCGCCGCAGCGCGTCCGCGACAGCCACGACCTCCTGCACAAATGGGATACCGAGCGCCTTGGCGAGATTGATGGCGCCCGAGCCGGTGATCTTCGCCCGCAGGGCACAGTCCCCCACCCGCTCGCGCGCCTCGCGCAGAAGCGCCGAAAGCGCCTCCTGCGTGTGCGCGCAATGCCGCCGGTACTCGCCGAAGAGCAGCTTTCCCTCCTCGTCCAGAAGGACGAGCTTCACGGTGGTGGAGCCAATGTCGATGCCTGCGCGATATGTATTCATGAAAGGACCTCTTTCTGCCGGAAAATTGTCTGTGCGAATGCAACGTATGAATCGGTAATTTCAGTATAGTTTTCCCAAAAGCAAAGTGAAAGTTAAGAAATAAGAAGAGGAAGTTAAGAAACTGTAAAAAATGGCATTGCACGCCGCTCCTGCGGAATGCAATGCCGTTCTCGTTTTTTCTCTTTGCGCGTCTGCGTCAAAGCTCCAAAATGCGGCGGATCGCCTCGCCCACGCCGTTGTGGTCGTTGTCCTCTGTGATCAGATCGCACTGCGCTTTGATATCCGCCTGTGCGTTGCCCATCGCAACGGACAGGCCGGCGTCATGCAGCATCGCGCGGTCGTTATCGGAGTCTCCGATGCCGACGGTCTGCACCATCGGGATATGCAGATAGTCCGCAAGTGCCTTCAGACCGCTGCCCTTCGTGACGCCCTGCGCCGTCATCTCCAATGTAGTCTCCTCCGGCATCGCAAAGGACAAGGGAAGTATCCTGAGCTCCTCATAACACGCATGGCAATCCTCCGATGAGCGGAAGTAAATGTTCACCTTGCCGATGGATGTAAGATGCCGTGCCTCCTCAGCCATATCAGCGACCTTGCGCGTGATCCTCTCAAACATAGGCTGATAGATCCCCGCGTGAAAGTCCTTCATATGCGTTACATCGTCTGCGGCAACAATGGTCTCGTCGTCCGTGAGGATATGCGGCATCGCGTGATACCGTTTTGCAGTCTCCGCCAACGCAGCTGCCATTTCCGATTTGACCGGGCGGCGGTCAATGCAGTGCTTTTCCACGCGGTCATAGACAAGCGCGCCCGTGCTGCACACAGCGTAGCGCATCATCGGCACCATATCAAAATACAGCTTCAGCTCCGGCACGGCGCGGCCCGTGCAGTACACCACATGAATGCCGCGCTCGCTTGCCGCGCGGATATCGCGCACAGTGTCCGGGACAATGGTCTTGTCCGATGTCAGGAGCGTTCCGTCCATATCCAACGCAATGATGCGGTAATTCTTTCTCTCCATGCATGACCCTTTCTTCAAATTCAGAAGGTCTCCCCTGCGCCTCCGCGGGAAGACCTTCCTTTTATCGTTTGAGATGCCCGGCAAGGGCGGTGATAAGCGCGTCCTTGCCCTCGCCCTTCTCGGCGGAAAACGGCACGAGCACATCGTCCGGCCCGAGGTCAAGCGTCTCGCGGATGAGCGCGAGGTTCGGCTCGATCTCGCTCCTTTTGAGCTTGTCGAGCTTGTTCGCCACGACCACCATCGGGCAGCCGCTTCCCCGGAACCACTCGCGCATCGTCACGTCGTCCGCCGTCGGCTTGTGGCGGGCGTCGACGATCAGCACGCCGAGGTCAATAAGCCCCGCGCTCTGGAAGTAGTTCTCCATCAGGCGGCCCCAGCGGTCGCGCTCGGCCTTGGAGACCTTCGCGTAGCCGTAGCCGGGCAGATCGACGAGGTAGAGCCTGCCGTCGATCTTGAAGTAGTTGATCTGCGTCGTTTTGCCGGGACTCGCGCCGACGCGGGCAAAATTTTTGCGGTTCACCACGCGGTTGATGACGCTCGATTTGCCGACGTTTGAGCGTCCCGCGAACGCGACCTGCGGCAGTCCGTCATGGACGAACTGCGCGGGCACGGTCGCGCTCAGGATAAATTCCGCCTTGTTGAAGTTGATCGCCATAAGGGGTCACTCCGCTTCTGTTGATTTTCAGACCCGCAGCGTGGGCAGCTTACCGCCCTCCGCAGCGCCCGGCAGCACGGTGTCGAGCCGCGCGGCGGGAGCCGCCGCAGGATAGACCAGCGCTTCGGCGAACACGGCGTCCACCGTCTCCACCGGCACAAAGCGCAGCTTTGCGCGCACGTTCGGGTCGATCTCGTCGAGGTCCTTTTCATTCTCCTTCGGAAGGATGACGGTGCGGATGCCGGCGCGCAGCGCGCCCATGGTCTTCTCCCGCAGCCCGCCGATGGGCATGACGCGCCCGCGCAGCGTGACCTCGCCGGTCATGGCGACGTCGTGGCGCACCGGGCGGTCCGTCAGCGCCGAGAGCAGCGCCGTCGTGATGGCGATGCCCGCGCTCGGCCCGTCCTTGGGGACCGCCCCCTCGGGGAAGTGGATGTGAATATCCTTCGTCTTATAGAAGTCCGTCGGAATGCCCAGCTCCGCCGCGCGCTGGCGCAGGCAGGACATAGCGGCCTTGCAGCTCTCCTGCATGACCTCGCCGAGGTTGCCGGTCAGCTCCAGCTTGCCGCTGCCGTCCATCACGCCGACCTCGACCGGAAGGATCTCGCCGCCGACCTGCGTCCACGCAAGGCCGTTGACCACGCCGACCAGATCGGTCTTTGCCGCCTCGTCGCGCGTATAGCGCGGTGTGCCGAGATAGCTTTCCACATTCTCTGCCGTAATGGAAATACGCTTTACATCCGTTGTGGCAAAAGCCATTGCCGCCTTGCGGCAAAGCCTGCCGAGCTCACGCTCCAGACTGCGCACACCGCTCTCGCGCGTGTAGCGCGCGATGACCGTCCGCAGCGCCCCCTCGTCCACGCGCAGCGCGGCGGGCGCGATGCCGTTCGCTTTTTTCTGCTTGGGCAGCAGATAGTCCACAGCGATATGTAGCTTCTCCTCGTCCGTGTAGCTGGGAAGCTCGATGACCTCCATGCGGTCAAGCAGCGGGCGTGGAATGGTCTCGGTCGTGTTGGCGGTCATGAGGAACATGACGCGGCTGAGGTCGACCGGAATTTCAAGATAGTGGTCGCGGAAGGCGCTGTTCTGCTCGCTGTCGAGCACCTCGAGCAGCGCCGACGCGGGATCGCCGCGCTGGTCGCTCGCGAGCTTATCCACCTCGTCGAGCACGAGCAGCGGATTCATCGAGCCGCTGCGGGAGATGGCCTCGATGATGCGGCCGGGCATCGCGCCGATGTAGGTCTTGCGGTGACCGCGGATGTCCGCCTCGTCCCGCACGCCGCCGAGCGACAGCCGCGCGACCTTGCGGTTCATCGCCTTGGCGATGCTCAGCGCGATGGACGTCTTGCCCACGCCCGGCGGGCCGACAAGGCAGATGATCTGCCCTCTGGCGTCGGGATTGAGCCTGCGCACGGCGATGAACTCCAGGATACGCTCCTTGACCTTCTCCAGGCCGTAGTGGTCGCGGTCAAGACGGCGGCGCGCCGTTTCCACGCTCACGCGCTCCTTTGTCTCCACGCCCCATGGCATATCGAGCACGGTGTCGAGATAGTTGCGCAGCACGCTGGCCTCCGCGCTGCCGAACGGCTGACGCGACAGGCGGTCCACGTCCTTGAGGAGCTTTTTCTCCGTTTCCTCCGGCAGGCGGCAGGCGCAGATCCTCGTGCGGTATTCGTCGAACTCCGCGTCGCTGTCTCCCTCGCCCAGCTCATTCTGCAGCACCTTGACCTGCTCGCGCAGGATCATATCCTTTTGGATCTGGCCGACGCGCTCGCGCACCTTGCTTTCAATGTCCTGCTCCATCGCAATGACGCTGATCTCGCGCTTGAGGATCTCGTTCACACGGCGCAGACGCATCAGCGGGCGCAGCTCCTCAAGCACAGACTGCTTATCCTGATAGCGCAGATTGCTGTTCTGCGCGATGAAATCAGCGAGAAAGCCCGGGTCGGTCGCGTCCATGACCGTGGTGAAGATGCTCTCGGGCTGCTTGGGCAGCAGCTCGCTGTACTCGCCGAAGAGCGCGTAGGTCTGGCGCAGCATCGCCTCGGTGCGTGTGCCGTGCCGCGGCGACTTTTCCTCGCCGATCAGCTCGACCTGCGCCTGCAGAAACGGCTCGCGCTGCCACAGGCGGCGCAGCCGCGCACGGCTGCCGCCCTCCATGACGACGCGCATCATGGAGTTCGACGCGCGCAGGATCTGAATGACGCGCGCGACGGTGCCGACCTCGTAGAGGTCCTTTTCCTCCGGCAGCTCAACGCCCAGCTCGCGCTGCGTGACAAGGAAGATCTCCTGCCCCGTCTCCATCGCGCGCTCCAGCGCGCGCACGGAGATCTCGCGCTCCACGTCAAAGCTCGCGGTCATGCGGGGGAAGACCGTGAGTCCGCGCAGCGCAAGGGCCGGGATGTTTTTGGTGATGGTTTCCATAGGGTCTCCTTACGTCAGGAGGCCGGCTCGACCGGCGGCAGCTCCGCCGCGGGCTTTCCCTCCTGCAATGCTTCTTTTCTGTGTCCGAGCTGCGGCGGCTCCTTGCCATCCACGCAGTCACGGGTGATGGTCACGCGCTCGATCGTGCGGTCAGACGGAATGTCATACATCACCTTGGTGAGCAGGCCCTCCATCACCGCGCGCAGGCCGCGCGCGCCGATCTTGCGCTCGATGGCCTTGTCGGCGATCTCCTCGAGCGCGTCGTGATCGAACACGAGCTCCGCGCCGTCGTAGCTCAGGAGCTTCTGATACTGCTTGACCAAGGCGTTCTTCGGCTCGGTCAGGATGCGCACCAGATCGTCGCGCCGCAGCTCGTCGAGCGCGGCGATGACCGGCAGACGGCCCACCAGCTCGGGAATGATGCCGAACTTGAGGATGTCGTGCGGCTGCACCTCGCGCAGGATCTTCGCATGATCCTTCTCTTTTCTGCCCTCGATGACCGCATCAAAGCCGATGCTCTTGCGGTCCAGACGGCTCTCGATGATCTTGTCCAGTCCCTCGAACGCGCCGCCGCAGATAAAGAGAATGTTGCGCGTGTCGATCTGAATGAACTCCTGGTGCGGATGCTTGCGTCCGCCCTGCGGCGGAACATTCGCGACCGTGCCCTCGACGATCTTCAGCAGCGCCTGCTGCACGCCCTCGCCGGAGACGTCGCGCGTAATGGAGGTATTCTCGCTCTTGCGGGCGATCTTGTCGATCTCGTCAACGTAGATGATGCCGCGCTCGGCGAGCTCCACGTCGTAATCCGCCGCCTGCAGAAGACGCAGGAGGATATTCTCCACATCGTCGCCGACGTAGCCCGCCTCGGTGAGCGTGGTCGCGTCCGCGATGGCGAACGGCACCTTGAGGATGCGGGCGAGCGTCTGGGCAAAGAGCGTCTTGCCGCTGCCGGTGGGACCGAGCAGCAGGATGTTGCTCTTTTGCAGCTCCACGTCGTCTCCGCCGCCGAAGAAGATGCGCTTATAGTGGTTGTAGACCGCCACGCTCAGCGCGACCTTGGCCTCGTCCTGTCCGATCACATACTGGTCGAGCACGGCGCGGATCTCGTGCGGAGTGGGGATCTCGTCCGGTGAGCCGAATTCCTCGCTCTCGGCCTGATAGCCATCCTCCACGATCTCCATACACAGCCGCACGCACTCGTCGCAGATGCGCACACCGGCGGGGCCCTGGATCATGCGGTGCGTTTCCTTCTCCGACTTGCCGCAGAACGAGCAGCGGAGAAGCTGCTTCTTGCTTTTTTCTTCACTCATTCGTGTAATGACCTTTCCCTTTACAGGTATTGATTACCGCTTGTAGATGACCTTGTCGATCAGGCCGTACTCCTTGGCCTCCTCCGCCGTCATCCAGTTGTCGCGCTCGGAGTCTGACTTGATCTGCTCGGGCGTCTTGCCGGTGTTGTCGGCAAGGATCTTATTGATGCGCTGCTTGATCTTGAGGAAGTGCTCCACGTCGATCTCCATATCGGTGACCTTGCCCTGCGTGCCGGCGGAGGGCTGATGGATCATGACCTCCGCGTTAGGCAGCGCGATGCGCTTGCCCTTCGCGCCGCAGGAGAGCAGGAACGCGCCCATGCTCGCTGCCATGCCGACGCAGATGGTGGAAACGTCGCACTTGATATACTGCATGGTGTCATAGATCGCCATGCCGGCGGTCACGCTGCCGCCGGGCGAGTTGATATAAAGCTGGATATCCTTGTCAGGGTCCTGCGCCTCAAGATAGAGGAGCTGGGCGACGACGAGGCTCGCGGTGGTGTCGTTGACCTCCTCGCCGAGGAAAATGATGCGGTCGTTGAGCAGGCGGGAGAAAATGTCATAGGACCGCTCGCCGCGGCTGGTCTGCTCGACAACATAAGGGACTAAGCTCATAGGGTTACCTCCTTGGTGTCCGTTCAAAATGTTCATACCCTGTTCAAATTTCCGGTATGTATGCAATCAACCACAAATGCTCCTCATTTGTGGTTGATTGGCTGTCTCTATTTATGCCTGTTTACTTTTTCCTGCTGAAGTATAACCGTTTTCCGGCTCATTCAGCCTTCTCGGCGGCCTTCTTCGCAGTCTTCTTGGCGGGCTTCTTCTCTTCCTCGCCCTCGGCAGCCTTCTTGGTCGTCTTCTTGGCGGCGGGCTTCTTTTCCTCTTCTCCCTCGGCGGCCTTCTTCGCTGTCTTCTTGGCAGGCTTCTTCTCTTCCTCGCCCTCGGTCTTTTCGGCCTTGGAGGGCTTCTCCGCCTTGGCGCTGTCAACGACCACGGCGATGGCCTTCTCGTTGAGAAGCTGATTGCGGACGGTGGGCGCGTCGAGATACTTCTTGAGCATATCAAGCTCCATACCGTACTGCTCGGCCATGGACTTGTACTTCTCCTCGATCTCCTCGTCGGTGACGTCGAGGTTTTCCGCCTTGATGATGGCGGCGATGGCAAGGTCCATCTTGACCTGACGGACGGCGGGCTCGCGGCCGTCCTCCATGAACTTGGCCTCGTCCATGCCGGTCATCTTGCAGTACTGGTCGTAGGGGATGCCCTGCGCCTGCAGACGCTGCTTGAACTCGTCGAGGAAGCGGCGGCACTGCTCTTCGATCATGACCTCGGGGATATCGGCCTTGATGTCGCCGGCGACCTTCTCGAGCAGAGCGTTCTCAAAGGCGATCTTGGCAGACTGCTCACGCTCGGCCGTGATCTTGGCCTTGGTGTCGTCCTTGAGCTCCTTGAGCGTCTCAAACTCGGAAACGTCCTTGGCGAACTCATCGTCGAGCGCCGGGGTCTGCTTTTCCTTGACCTCGTTGACCTTGACGTGGAACACGACCTGCTTGCCGGCGAGATCCTTGGTGTAGTTCTCGGGGAAGGTGATGTCGATGTCCTTCTCCTCACCGGCCTTCATGCCGATGATCTGATCCTCAAAGCCGGGAACGAAGCTGCCCGAGCCGATCTCCAGCTCGTGGTTCTCGCCCTTGCCGCCCTCGAAGGCAACGCCGTTGTCAAAGCCCTCGAAGTCGATGACGGCGGTATCGCCCTTCTTGACCTTGCGGTCCACGGAAACGAGGTGGGCCTCACGCTCGGCCATCTGGTTCAGGCGCTCCTTGACGTCGTCCGCCGTGACCTTGACCTCTTCCTTCACGGCGCTCACGTCCTTGTACTGGCCCAGCTCGACCTCGGGATAGACCGCGACGGTCGCCTTGAAGGTGAAGCCGTCCTTGCCGATCTGATCGTCCACGATCTCGACCTCGGGGTAGCCTACCACATCGAGGCCGCTGGATCCGATGGCCTGTGTATATGCATCGGGAAGCGCAGCATCCACAGCGTCGCTGTAGAACACGCCCTCGCCGTAGAGCTTTTCAATCATTTTGCGGGGCGCCTTGCCGGGACGGAAGCCGGGCACGCTGATCTTATTGCGCATCTTGAGATACGCCTTCTGAACGGCGGCTTCAAACTCCTCGGCAGTCACTTCGACGGTGACGGCGACCTGGCTCTTTTCGAGCTTTTCAACAGACTTGACATTCATGTTTCTTTTTCCTCCGTATTAAGCAAATGATGCTCATTGCAAAGCGATATTTTACCATAGGTTTTGGAAAATATCTACCCTTTTTTTATCATTTTTCCTTTAATCGCAGATTTTTTTTGGGACGAAGCCCAGATAATCCGCGGAAACGAGGGCATAGTCGGTCTCTCCGCGCCGTCCCTCAAAGGCGCGGCGGTGCGTGGGGCCGTGCAGATGTCCGTAATAGCAGCGCTCGGCGCGGTAGCGGTCGATGAGCTCGAGCAGCTCCGGACACCGGTAGCCCTGATAGAGCGGCGGATAGTGCAGGAAGCAGAGGATGGGCCGCTCCCCCGCCGCCTTGAACGAGGCCTCCAGCCGCAGCGCCTCGCGCGCAAGCATCTTGCCCGTGTGCGTGCCGGCGGCGTCCTCCTCATAAAACCAGCCGCGCGTGCCGCAGAGGGCATAGTCCCCGTAGAAGAAGCAGTTGTTGAACAAAATGTCAATGCTTTCGATGCCGTGCGCCTCGAAAAATTTTTTCATTTTCGTGGCGGTGCCCCACCAGTAGTCATGGTTTCCCTTCAGAATGATCTTGCGTCCGGGCAGCGCGTCGATGAACTGAAAGTCCGGCAGCGACTCCTCGAGCGAAATGCCCCAAGAGAGGTCGCCCGCAAGCACCGTCACGTCGTCCGCCGTCAGGTGCGAAAAGGACTCACGCAGGCGCTCAACGTGGTTCGCCCACTTATCGCCGAAAATATCCATCGGCTTGCTCCCGCCGAGCGAGAGGTGCAGATCGCCGATCGTGTAGAGCGCCATAGCCGCCCCCTTTCCTGCCGATCACTCAAATGCGTTCTCAATGTACTCGATGCGCGGCGGCGTTTCATCGTCGTAGACCTCCGCCACGTCAAAGCGGGCGCAGAGGTCGGGATCGTGCCGCGTCATGTAAAAGGCCGCCGTGGTGCGGATACGCCGCTGCTTGGCAGTGGTAACAAAATCGCGCGGCAGACCGAAGCGCCGGTCGCTGCGCAGCTTGACCTCTACAAAGCAGAGAATATCGCCCCGCCGGGCGATGAGGTCGATCTCGCCGAAGCGGCAGCGGAACTGCGAGGCAAGGATCTCATAGCCGTTCTCGCGCAGATACTCCGCGGCCATCGCTTCGCCGCGGTCGCCGGCTTCTCTGGTCGTGCTCATGGTCTCCCCGCCTCCCACTTTTTGAGAAAAGTCCTTCGGTGACAGGGGCAGGGGCCGTACTCGTCGAGCATGGCGTAGTGCAGCCGGGTTCCATAGCCCTTGTGCCTTGCAAATTGATACTGCGGATATTGCTTGTCCAGCACGTCGGTCACGAAGCGGTCGCGGCTGACCTTGGCTAAGATCGACGCCGCAGCGATGCTCATGCTCACACCGTCGCCGCCGACGACCGTGCGGTGCGGCGTGGAGACGGCGTATTTCGTCCCATGGTCGCGGTTGCCGTCGATGAGGGCAAAGTCCGCCTTGACGTTCAAACCGTCGATGGCAAGCTGCATCGCCTTCATGCGGGCGTTCAAAATGTCGATCTCGTCGATCTCCCGCGCGTCCACGGACGCGACGCTGTAAGCGACCGCCCTTTCGCGGATGATGTCAAACAGCGCCTCGCGCTTTTTCTCGCTGAGCTTCTTCGAGTCATCCAGCCCCTCGATGACGCAGCCCTCCGGCAGGATCACCGCGGCGGCGTACACCGGCCCCATCAGAGGACCCGCGCCCGCCTCGTCCGCGCCGCAGACATGGGCATACCCCTCTGCGCGGGCGGCGGTTTCCAGCTCATAGCTTGCGAGCGAAATATGCTTGCTCATGCGTTCTCCTCCGGCAATTCAAGTGTAAAGCGTCCCAGCTTGCCGGCACGGTATTCGTCGAGCAAAATGCGCGCCATGCGCTCGGTGTTCACCTCGCCGCCGGACATGAGGAAGCCGCGCTTACGGCCCGCCTTCTCCAGCAGCTCCCAGCCTTGCTCTCCCGGCTCGACGGTGATCTTGTAGCGCTCGGTCAGCGCCTCGGGATAATGCGCGCCGAGGTACGCCATCAGGCGGGAGGCCAGATCCTCCATATCCATCACGTCGTCGCGGATGGCGCCGGTAAACCCGAGGCGCACGCCCACGTTCGGGTCCTCAAATTTCGGCCAGAGGATGCCGGGCGTGTCCAGAAGCTCCAGCGTTTTATCCACCGGAACCCACTGCTTGCCGCGCGTCACGCCGGGGCGGTCCTCCGCCTTGGCGGTCTTTCGGCCGGACACCTTGTTGATGAAGGTCGATTTGCCGACGTTCGGGATGCCGAGCACCATCACGCGCAGCACGCGCCCGACCTGCCCCTTTTCCTCATAGGCGCGCAGCTTGTCCGCAAGCAGCGCGCGCACGGCGGGCGCGAACTGCTTCACACCCGCGCCGGACTTGGCGTCTACCTCCAAAACCGCGTAGCCCTGCGCACGGAACCATGCCGCCCACTGCTTCGTCGCCTTCGGGTCAGCCTGATCGACGCGGTTGAGCACCACGATGCGCGGCTTGCCCGCCGTCAGCTCGTCAAGGTCGGGATTGCGGCTCGCGCGCGGGATGCGCGCGTCGATGATCTCGCACACCGCGTCCATGCTGCCGATCTCGGAGGCGACCATGCGGCGCGTTTTTGTCATGTGTCCGGGGAACCAGCTCAGACTTTCCAGCTGCATAACGTCTCCCCCCTCACTTCATCTTCAAAGAACCGAGACGGCTGAAATCGCGCTTGTCGGTCAGGCTATCCCTGCCCGGAAATACAAGCAGCACAGCCTTACCGATGATGAGCCGCTCGTCCACCGCACCGAGTCGTTCGTCGCGGCTGTCGCTGCTGCGGTTGCGGTTGTCGCCCATCAGAAACAGCTCGCCCTCGCCGAGCGTCAGCGGGAACTGCGTCCCCTCGTCGAGATAGGTCAGGTCGTTGACATAATCCTCCTGCAGCAGCTCGCCGTCCACGAACACGCGCCCGAGCGTAAAGTCAATGTCCACGGTCTGCCCCTCGGTGGCAATAACGCGCTTGACGATGGGCTCGGCATCGAAGCTCTCCTTGTACGCAATGACGATGTCGCCGTATTTGTAATCGCCGCACAGCCAGCCGCTGACCACGATCAGGCGGTCGCCGTCCTGCAGCGTCGGCACCATCGAATGGCCGTCAACGCCCATCAGGCGCACCACGAAGGTAAAGAGCAGCGTGATGACCAACACCGCGCCCACCAGCGAGCGCACCCATTCGTAGGTCTCGCGCCCGGCGACGCGCTCGGTGATCTCCTCTCCCTCGTCGGGATCAGTGGGCAGGATCTCGTTACCAAAATCGTTCATACTCGTTTCTCCATCACTCGGGCGGCGCAGGGCCGCAGAATATTTCATGGTGTATGATACCACGCGCCACACAAAAAAACAACAAAAATAAAAACGACGCGGTCGCCCACGTCGTTTCTATTTTGCTTTTCTTACAGCTTCTCGCGGATCTTGGCAGCCTTACCAACGCGGTCACGCAGATAGTAGAGCTTCGCGCGGCGGACAAAGCCGGTGCGCACGGTCTCGATCTTCTCGATCGAGGGAGAGTGCAGCGGGAAAACCTTCTCGACGCCGACGCCATAGGCCAGACGGCGGACGGTGATGGTCTCCTCGATGCCGCCGTGCTTCTTGGCGATCACGATGCCCTCGAAGACCTGGATACGCTCGCGGGAGCCTTCCTTGATCTTGACGTGGACGCGGACGGTGTCGCCGACGTTGGCAACGGGCTTCTCAGCCTTCATCTGCTGGCTTTCGAGTTCCTTGATGAGATCCATGGATATTTCCTCCTAATTTATAGGCGTTCGTGACCGCTTTTCCATGGCGCATCAGGGTTCTTTCACCCGCGCACGGCAGAGGACCGCCCTTTTCAAGCTCGGATAGAATATCACACCAAGCAGGAAAATGCAAGCACTTTTTGCATTTTTGCAAAGTTTTTTCGTTTTTATAACTATAGTGTGATCTGCTCGCCGCGGCGGAGGAAGTATAGGATCTTCTCCTTCACGGGCTTTCCGATCACCTGCGCGAGTGCGAGCGAGTACGCCTCGAGCTGCGGCCGGTAATGCTCCGCGCGCTCGGCGAGCGCGTCCGGCGCGACGCGGTCGGTCTTGAAATCGACCACGACCAGCGCGCCGTCCTCCTCAAAGAAGCAGTCCACCACGCCCTGCAAAAGGATCTCGTCTCCGGCGCTCGCCTCCGGCACAAAGCGCGCGGCGCTCTCAAGCAGCGAGAAGCGGTATTCCCGCCTGGCCCGCTCCCCTGCCGCGCGGATGCGCGCGCACAGCGGGCTTTGCAGGAACCGCGTCAGCGCGGCGGCGTCGACCGCCCGCGCCTGCTCGGGCGTGAGCAGGCGGCGCTCCTCCATGCTTTTGACTGCGGCGCGCACCGCACCTTCCTCCGCCGGCGTCGAGAAATCGAGAAACTGCAGCGCCGCGTGCATCGCGGTGCCCTGCTCGGCGGGCGTAAGCGCCGCCGCTCCCTCCAGAAATCTCGGCTTTGCGAGGCTCCGCAGGCGGGGAGGCAGCGGGGCGTTCTCCGCGATCTCCTCGTCAAGCGCGCGACCCTTGAGCTGCGTCGCGGTCAGCTTGGCGCTGAGCGTCGTTTCCGGTTCGTAGGGATAGCGCCACTCCAGCGCCGCCGTGTCCAGCGGCAGCTCGGGGGCAGTCTCCTCCGCGCGCTCCTCTGCCGCGCGCTCGGTGGGCGCAAAGTCGTAGCCGTTGTGGACCTCCACGCGCCACGGCGCATTGCTTACCGTGACCGCCGCCGCGTCCGCGCCCGCCAGCTCACGCAGCGGCGCAGCCTCCGGACGGCACAAAAGCGGCAGCAGGATCCAGTCCGCCATGCACTTCTGCTCCTCCACCGTCTCTGGCCGCACGGGGCAGGAGGTCACGGCGCAAAGATCGGCAAGATGCTTCGCCGCGCCCGCGCGGGCGCAGACCATGACGAGCTTTTCCTTCGCGCGCGTCATGGCGACGTACAGCACGCGCAGCTCCTCGGCCTTTGCCTCGCGGCGCAGCTGACGCTCAAGTGCGAGCCGCGCAGCCGTGGGGTATTTGATCGAGCGTTTCGTGTCCACGCAGACCGGCCCGAGGCCGTATTCCGGGTGGACGAGCACGGAGCTCTGGAAGTCCATGCGGCTGAACGGGCGCGCGAGGTCCGCAAGGATCACGATCGGAAATTCCAGTCCCTTGGACTTGTGGATGCTCATGATGCGCACGCCCTGCGCGGCGTGCGTGGTCTGCGGCACGGGCGGCTCGCCGGATTCCAGCTGCTCGCGCAGATGCCGGACAAAGGCGAAGAGCCCCCGCCCGCCGCCGCGCTCAAATTCCTCCGCCAGCGAGAAGAACGCACGAAGATTTTCCCGGCGTGCGGCTCCTCCCCGCATCGCGCCGAACACCGCCGGGATATGGCAGCGCTCATAGAGCGCCGCGACCAGCTCGGTGAGCGTGAGCGTCCGCGCGCTCTCGCGCAGCTCGCGCAGCAGCGCGAGGAACCGTGCGGAGTCCTCGCCCCCGTCCGCGGCGAGTGCATCGTAAAAATCGCCGCCCGGCGTTTTCGCGCGCAGCTCGGCGAGCCGGTCCGGCGTAAAGCCGAAAAGCGGCGAGCGCAGCACGGAGATGAGCGGCACGTCCTGCCGCGGGTTGTCCAATATTTCGAGCAGCGCGAAGGTCACGGCGACCTCCATCGTTTCGTAAAAGCCGCCGTCGCTCTCGGCGGCACAGTGCAGCCCGCGGCTCTCCAGCGCGCGGCGATAGTCGGCAAGCCGTGTGCGGGGCGAGCGCATGAGGATGACGATGTCCTCCTCCCGCACCGCGCGCGGCTCGTGCGTTTTATCGTCCTGCACCGTGAAGCCGCCGGCGATGAGCCTTTGTATGTAGTCCGCGGCGAAGCTCGCCTCGGCCCGGGCCGCACGGAGCTTTTCCGTGTCGCTCTCCTGCGCGGACATCTCCACAAAATGGAACTCCGTGCAGCAGTCGGGGTTCTCGGGATAGCTCGCCCCGACGTGCAGGGACTCATCCTCGCCGTAGTCCAGCTCGCCCATTTCCCGGGAAAGGACGTTGCGGAACACGAAGTTCGCCGCGTCCAGCACCGTATCGCGCGAGCGGAAGTTTTTGCTCAAAAGGAGCTTCGCGCTCTCGCCCTCCGCCGCGTCGGCGGCGTGCGGGTAGCGCAGATAGTGGTCGAGGAAAATACGCGGGTCGGCGAGGCGGAAGCGGTAGATGCTCTGCTTGACGTCGCCGACGGTGAAGAGGTTTTTTCCTTCACGGGAAATGGCGGAGAAGATGCAGTTCTGCACCTCGTTCGTGTCCTGATATTCGTCCACCATGATCTCGCGGTAGCGCTGCGAGACCGTTCGCGCAAGGTCGGTGGGCTGTCCGTCCGCGCCGAGGAGCAGGTCAATGGCCTCATGCTCCTGGTCGGAGAAGTCCGCCGCGTTGCGGCGGCGCTTCTCCTCCTGATAGGCGCGGGAGAAATCCGCCGTCAGCTTTAAGAGCGCGAGCATGGCGGGCGCCATCGCGCGCAGGTCCTCCATCGCCTCGGCGGAGGTGACGGAAAACACCTCGTCAAAGCCCTTGGCGGTCTTTTTGCAGCCGTTCCACACGCCCTGCATTTTGGCCTTGAGCGCTTCGTCCCCACATTTGCGCACCGGCGTCAGGCGCGGAAAGTCCACGCGGCGCTTCGCCGCCGCATCCCAGTCCTCCTCCGCTGACACGGCGAGGAGCGCGAATTGCTCCGCCACGCCGAGAAAGAGCGGCGCATACTTATCCGCAATGGCCTTATCCGTCGCCATCTCCTCAGCCGCGCCGCGCAGCAGCGCGGCACAGTGGAGCGCCTTGCGCCGCACCATAGAAAGCAGCAGCGTCCCGTAGACCGTATCCTCCACGCGCGGCGGCAGATCGTGCCAAAGCTGCGCCTGCGACGCGAGCCAGCGGTCCATGTACGGCTGCGCCTGCAGCTTTCCGTGCAGCTCGAGCACCAGCGCGCCGAGCGCGCGGTCGTCCCGCCCCGCGCCAAGGGTATCGGCCAGGAGCGACGCGCCGTCGCCGTCGCGCATCGTCTCGTAAAATTCATCCAGTGTGCGTGCGAGCACCCGCTCGCGCAGAAGCTGCGCCTCATTCTCGTCGAGCACGCGGAAATCGGGCCGCAGCGCATGACCGCGCGCGTCCTCGCGCAGCAGGTGGCAGTTCTCGCGCAGCAGAGCCGTGCAGAAGGCGTCCACCGTTTTGATGTCCGCGCGGTAGACACGCAGCAGCTGCCGCTGCAGATGCGCGTTGAGCGGGTCCTCCTGCAGCTTTTCGCCGAGAACCTTGGCGATCTTGCCGCGCAGCTCCGCCGCCGCGGCGCGGGTGTAGGTAATGATGAGAAAGTCGTCAAGGTTCGCTTCGCCGCTCTCGACGTAGGAAAAAAGCCGCTCGACGAGCACCTTCGTCTTGCCGCTGCCCGCTGCGGCGGACACCAGCAGGCTCCGCCCGCGGTTCTCTACCGCCGCCTGCTGCTCGGCGGTCAGGATGTCAGCCATCGCGTTTTCCCCCTTCCCCGATCGTCCGGTCAACGTGCTCCCAGAGCTGCTCGGCTCCGGTCGCGTGGATGTATTCGATGCGGTCGCCGCCGCAGCCGTTTTCAAAGTGGCAGGCGGGCGCGAATTCGCAATAGGTGCAGGCACTGTCCTGCTCGCTGCGCGCCCACGGGTCGGCGTCGATGTTGCCGCTCGCCAGCTCGCGCACCATGCGGCGCAGCTGCTCCTCAACGTATAAGCCCAACTTGCCGAGCTGAGCGCTCGTGGCGATGCTGCCGGTGATCTCCGTCTCGCCGTCCTTGCTCTTTTTCACGCGCACCGGGAGATAGCACGGCGCTTCCAGCGCGCTGTGCTCCATCGCGTGCAGCACTGCGGGATCGTTCAGCACCATGCCGCTGCGCTGCAGCTCCTTGTGCATCGCGCGCTCGATCTCCTCCTCCGAGGCATTGCGCGGCAGATTCAGCAGCTTTTCCCGTGCGGGAAGATAGAGGACGCCCGCCGGCTCGATGGGATAGCCGCCGAAGAGCTTTCCCCCTTCGTCCCGCAGCGTAAAGAGATAGAGCAGCATTTGCAGGCCGAGCCCGTAGCGCAGCTCCGCGAGGTCAAAGCGCTTCGCGCCGGTCTTGTAGTCCACCACGCGCAGATACAGCTTGCCGTCCTTGAGCCAGCCGTCCACGCGGTCAGCCTTGCCGACCACGCGCAGCTCCTCCCCCGCCTCACGGATGGTCACGGCGGGAAGCTGTCCGTCCGCGCCGAAGCCCAGCTCAAAGGCCAGCGGCTCGAAATCGGAGTCGGAAAGCTCCTCCACCGTCGAATCCATGATGCGGTAGACCGACTCGCACAGCCGGCGGAAAAGATAGCGGAAGCGCGCGTTCTTCCCGTCAAGGTCGGGGAGATTTTTTTCAATGTATGCACCGATCGCCTGCCGCACAAGCGCGTGCAGCGCCGGACGCTCCAGCGCCTTGAGGCCGCCGCGCTCGCTCGCCGCGCGGAGCGTGTGCTCCATCACGTCGTGGACAAAGGTGCCGACCTGCGGCGCGTCGAAGCCCGCAGCTGTGCGCTCCTTCGCGCGCAGGCCGTACTGCATGAAGTAGGCGAAATGGCAGCTCCGCGCCTTGTCCATGCGCGAGGCGCTGAGCGTGATGCTGCGCCCGTAGAGCGTGTGGACGGCCTCACGCGAGAGCCTTCCGCGCGTATAGTGCGAAGCGTCGCGCATGGCGGCAAGCGCCTCGGCGCAGCCGCCGCGCCGCTCCAGATAACGCCACGCTTCCCCGCCGACGTGTTCGCCCGCATAGTCGAGCGCACCGCTCTCCGTTGTAAGGCGGTATGCCTTGTCGGCATCCTCCGTTTCGACCTTTACCGACGGGCAAAGCGTCTGCACGCGCCCGACGACAAAGCTGGGGCGCAGCTCGGCGCCCGCGTTATCAAAGCGCGGATAAGAGATGTAGAGCCGGTCGGTCGGCTGGGCGAGCGCGGCATAGAGATTCTGCAGCTCCAGCCGGAACTGCGCCATACCGTAGGGCGCAAGGCGCACGTCGAGCGCCTCGAGCGCCGCGCGGTCCTCGTCCTTCAAAATGCCGCCACTGCCGCCCACAGCGGGCAGCACATGGTCGTTTGCGCCCATGAGAAACAGCACGCGCACGGCGTGGCGGTCGTTGCGCGTCATTTCAGCCAGACTCACCCGGTCAAGCGAGACCGGAATCGTGCCGACCGAATACTGCGTGAGCACAAGGCGCATGAGCCGCGCGAACTCCTCCGCGTCCAGCTCGGTACCGCCCAGCATCTCCACAAACTGGTCGAGCACGCCGCACAGAACGTTCCAGAGCTGCGCCAGCTCCTCCGCCCGCTGCGTTTCGCCGCGCTGCCAAAGCGTCTCCGTCTGCCGCTGCAGCTCCTCAGGCAGCGCGATCTCCGTCAGATAATTGTAAAGTGCTGTTACTTTACCCTCAACGTCTCCCGTGCCGCGCACGCCCTCATAGAGATGGCTCAGCGGCGCGCGTACCTTTTCCCGCGCGGCGTTCACCCGCGCGAGCATTTCCTCATGCTCTGCGCGCCACGGCACGCCGTAGCCCTCGGGGTGCGCCGTCCACGGAACGTCGCGCGTCCACATTGCGCCGCGAATGTCCCACTTGATGACGTAGTTTTCCAGCAGGTCGCACTCCTCCGCCGAAAGTCCCGCGAGGCCGGTCTTGAGGCAGCGGAACACATCCTCGTACTCAAAGCCTCCGCTCACCGCGTCGAGCGCGCCGAGCAGCAGCGCGGGCACGCCGCGGCGCAGAATATCGCTGCGCCGCGCACAGTAGAGCGGGATGCCGCAGCGCGCGAATACGGTGCGCAGCACCGGCTCCGCGGCATCCATATCGCGCGAGGTGACCGTAATATCGCGGAAGCGGTAGCCCTCGCAGCGCACCAGACGCAGAATTTCCGCAGCGATCCGCTCCGCCTCGTCGTAAGCGGTGGAGGCTTCATACAGCCGCAACTGCTCCGTTGGCTCGTCCCAGCGGACATTGCCGCCGAAGAAATGCTTCTCCACATGGCCGAGCGCATCGCGCGGCGCGCCGCCGCGCAGCACCTCCTCCGTGCAGGGAACGCCCGCATCCCGCGCAAGAGCGTAAAGCTGCTCGCGTACGCGCAGGCCCTCGGCGAACAGCTCGCTGTCGCTGCCGTCGCCGAGCAGCGTCACGGTGACGCTTTTTGCCCGCTTGAGCAGAATGCGCAGGATGTTCCGCTCGCGGCCCGTGAAGTAGGAAAAGCCGTCGAGAAAAATGTCCTTATTGTCGGCGTAGCCGGAGGCCGCAAGGTTTTCCTCCAGCTTCTCCAGCCGGTCGCGCGCGTCGCGCCCGCCCTCGTGGAGCTTGGCAAGATACGCGCCGTAGAGCAGCGCCACATCGCGCAGCCGCTCGCCGCTCTCGCCCGCGATGGCCTCGGCCTTTTCCGCCAGCACCTCCGGCGCGACGGCATAGGCCTGCAATTCTTCGATGAGCGCGAGCAGACTTTCCAGAAACGCCGCGCGCTGTGAGGGTCGGCGATAGACGCGCAGGCTCGGCGCAAGCGACACCAGCACGCGCTGGAGCAGCAGGAGCTTGCCGCCGTTATCGAGCGTCACCTCCGCCGCGCCGCCAGTGAGCGTCAGCACGCGCGAGGCCAGCAGCTTGAAGGTCAGCACCTCCGCGTGACGGCTCGCGGTCACACCGCACGCGCGGCACACGTCCACCTCCGCGACGTGCGAAGCGTGCTCCGGCACGAGCAGGATCTGCTGCGAGGAATCGCCCAGCGCGCGGATCTCCTCCAGCACCCGCGCGGACTTGCCCGTGCGGGCGCGGCCGAGCAGGATACGCAGCATGATACCGCCCTCCTTTTCGTCGTTTTTTTCTATTTTACCATCATTCCCGCCGTTCGGCAACCGTGGATATTCCGCCGTGCCCTGAATTGAACGGGCGTCAATATTTTTCTTGACAAGGTGCCCGATGTGTGCTATCTTTTAATTCAAATTTGAACTGTTCAATTTTGCATTATTTGAAAAGGAGTCCTGCGTATGAACGCCGGTAAGGAATTTGCCCATAAATTTGCCCGCGCCTATGCCGCCGCCTGCAAGCCGCTTTGCCGCGAGCTGAAGCTGCCGCAGACCGCCTTTGACATTCTGATGTTTCTCGCCAACAACCCCGGCTACCGGACGGCGGGCGACATCGTGGAGGTTCGGCGCATCAAGGCCAACCTCGTTTCGGTGAACGTTGATAAGCTCGTGCGCGAGGGCTATCTGCGGCGCGAGACGGTCGAGGGTGACCGTCGAAAGACGCTGCTCGTCTGCACCGAGCGGGCGCAGCCGGTCATTGAGCGGGGCCGCGCAGTGCAATCCGCTTTTTTTGAGCAGCTCTTTGCTCATACAGATGAAGAAATGCGCGCGAGCTTCTTCCGGACGCTCGCCGTTATGGACGCCGATCTCGACGCCATGTTAGAAAAGGAGCCTTAAAAATGGAATTTGTCATCACACTTCTCGTCACCTTTTTCGCCGGCATGGGCGCAGGTCTCGGCACCGGCTTTGCGGGCATGAGCGCCGCGGCAGTCATCAGCCCCATGCTCATCACCTTCCTCGGCATGGACCCCTATATGGCGGTCGGCATCGCGCTCTCGTCCGACGTGCTGGCAAGCGCCGTGTCTGCCTACACCTACGGCAAAAGCAAAAATCTCGACATCCGCAACGGTCTCATCATGATGGCAAGCGTGCTGGCCTTCACCGTGGTCGGCAGCTACGCCGCGAGCCTTGTCCCCTCGACCACGATGGGTGGCTTCTCGGTCTTTATGACCTTCCTGCTCGGCGTGAAGTTCATCGTCCGTCCCGTCATGACGACCAAGGAGGCCATGGCCGGCGTGAGCGCGAAAAAGCGCGCCGTGCAGTCTGTTCTCTGCGGCGTGCTCATCGGCTTTATCTGCGGCTTCATCGGCGCGGGCGGCGGCATGATGATGCTGCTCATCCTCACCTCCGTGCTCGGCTACGAGCTCAAGACCGCCGTGGGCACCAGCGTTTTCATCATGACCTTCACAGCGCTCACCGGCGCGGTCTCGCACTTCGCCATCGGCGGCGCGCCGGACTGGACGGTGTTCGCGCTCTGCGTGCTCTTCACGCTCGTCTGGGCGCGCGTCGCCGCCGTGTTCGCCAACAAGGCTTCTCCCAAAACGCTCAACCGCGCGACCGGCGTGGTGCTCGTCATCCTTGGTGTGGTCATCATGCTCTTCAACGTTCTGGCATAAGAAAAAGCCGCCCGCAGGCGGCTCTTTCAGGAAAGCAGCTTTTCCAGCAGCTCGGCAAAGAACGAGCGCAGCACGGCCTCGCCGCCCTCGCCCTCGGCGGTCAGCACACCGTCGCACAGCGGCTCGAACGCCGCGCCCCACCAGCTCATCAGAAAGCCCGGCTCCAGCGCGCACCACACGAGCGCGCAAAGGAGGCCGACGGCAAGGGATATCTCGATCTTCCGAAATTTCATAAGAAAAAACCGTCCGTTTCAAGTAATAGCTTGAGTATGGACGGTTTTTTCGTTTTTCAAACAAAAATCGTGCAGAAGGTTTGCAGTTCCGCGCTCCGCAGCACGCTGCAGGCCGCGCGGCAGATGTCCTCCTCGCGGAACAGTCCGAACACGGCGCTGCCCGAGCCGGTCATCGCGGCACATTCCGCGCCGTGGACAAGCAAAGCGCGCTTGATGTCCTCGATGCGTGCGCGCTGTTCATCCGGGAGTACCTGCTCAAAGACGTTTTTGACCTTCGCGCACAGCGCCGCCGCGTCGCCCGCCTCCAGCGCGGCGAGCATCGCCGCCGTGTCGGGCCGGTCAGTCAGCGACACGCGGTCCGACCGCTGAAAGAGCGCGGGCGTAGAGATGGGAAAGTCCGGCTTGCAGACCGCGGCATAGAGCCTCGGCGCGTTCCGCAGAGCAGTCAGCCTTTCGCCCCTGCCCTCGGCAAGCTGCGTGCCGCCGCGGACACAAAACGGTACGTCGCTGCCGACACGCGCGCCGATCTCCTCGAGCCGCTCGTCCGTGAGCGTGGGTGCGATCAGATCGCGCAGCGCGCGCAGCACGGCGGCGGCATCCGCGCTGCCGCCCGCCATCCCGGCCTCGGACGGGATGCGCTTGGTAAGCGCGATGTCGATGCCGCCGTGATAGCCGAGCGCCTCGCAGAAGGCGTTCGCCGCCTTGACGGCAAGGTTGCGTTCATCGCAGGGAAGCTCTGCGCCCGCGACGCGGCAGACGACGCCTGTGCCGTCGGTGAGCGTCACGGTCACGTCGTCGCAGAGCGATACGGTCTGCATGACCATCCGCAGCTCGTGATAGCCGTCATCCCGCTTGCCTAAGATGTCCAGCGTCAGGTTGAGCTTGGCATAGGCGGGGACCGTTTGTGTTTTCATCTTCTCTTTTTCTTGTGCTGGATCTTTTTCTTCTCCTCCGGCTCCGGCTCGTCGCCGAGCCACGCGCCGCAGTGCGGACAATGCTTCGGGTTCCCGCGCCCAAGGCTCTCATGGCACTGCGGGCAGCGGTAGTACAGCCACCACACGAGGATGGACAGCAGCACCATCGCCAGACCCAGAAGCCCCAAAAACGTGCTGTCAAAGCCCCACACGCCGACGCCGGCGACGAACGCGCCGCCGAAGAGAAGAATGTCCTGCCATGCTCTGGCTTTCTTGTAGTTCATCGAATGGTCCTCCTATTTGAAAAAGCGCCCGCCGAGGGGCGCTTTTTCGGTATATCGGTTATCGGATCTTGCGGGCCTCGACGTAGTAGCGCTTATCCTGCGCGTGACCCATCGAGAAGGTCTTGCGGGGCAGCACGCCGTCGGCCATGACGGTCTTAAACAGCTGCTCCTTGCCCATCGCGGGCAGCAGGAAGCCCATGTTGCCCTCCTTGGAGCCAAGCTCGCGGGTGACCTCGTCGCCGTGGATATAGTCCACCTCGCCGCCGAACTTCTTGAGGTACTCGTCGATGAACGCCTGGAGCGTACCGACGGCCAGCTGCACCTTGGGATCGGGAACGGTGATGAAATCGTCGTGACCGGCCCAGCAGACCTCGATGGTGTGGCCCTCGCCCTTGCCCTCGCGGGTGTTGGGATAGAACTTCTTGAACTCCTCCATGAACTTCTCATGGTCCACGCCGAAGAGGACGCGGTGGATCGGCTCGAACTGCAGCGCGTCGTCGTGGTTGTTGACGACCTCGACGAGCGCGTAGCGGGCGGGCAGGGCGAGATACTCCTCAGGGGTCTTGCCCTTCTTCTGCTCCTCGTAGCAGGCCTTGGCGGTGGCGAGGGAGTGGTTGCCGTCGCCGACCGCAAACAGCAGCGGAGCCACGCCGGACACGCCGTACTTGCTCTTCATCGCCTCATCGGTGGTCAGGCCCGTCAGAGCGTCTGCCACGGCGTCGATCTGAGAAGCGGAGAGCTTGAAGCCCTTGATGTGGCCGCCGTTTTCCATGAGGTCGAAGTCGTAGACCATCTCCATGCCGTCGGCCGCGGCGGTCAGAGGCTCGATGACGGTCTTATCGGGATCGTCGATGAGCAGCATGACGTGGGGCAGCTCGATGGGCGCGTTGCGGCGCACGCGGGCGCGCGGGGGGATACGGTCGAGCACGGTGCCCTCGGTGGCGCGGATCAGGGCGCCGGAGCCGGGGGTGAAATCGTACTGGTCGAGGTCGACCATACCGATCAGGCCGTGACGGATCTTGCCGTCGCTCTGGCCGCGCTCGATGTAGATAAGAGAATCCTTGAGCGTCTCAAAAATGTTCTCCTTGAGATACTTGTCCATGGAGGCGTTGATGTCGGCGATGAACTTGTCGACGTTGGGGGCCTTCAGGTTGGCCTCGGGCAGGATGAGACGCAGGGTGGACGGCGCATCGCCGACGGTCTTTTCCACGCGCTCCCAATACTCGGGCTCGGACGTGAACTGGTCGCAGGCGACGACGGCCCACTTCTCCATATCGACGTCCTTGTTGGGCAGCAGGATGTCAGCGGGATAGAAGCCGAGCTTACTGAATTTTTCGTTCATGGTGTTTCCTCCTGATGTTCGTTGTTGAAACGGGGCGGCGCCCCTTGCGTGCGGTAGATATCGTGTAGATTATACAATATCCCCCGCGCAAAAAGCAATCCATTGCGGCAAATTTTACCTGATTATTTTTCTGCTTTTGCTGAAAATTTTTAAGGATGTATATTTTTTTATCTTTTGCGGACACTATGCACAGCCAACCAAACACGATTAGGAGGGAGATCCATGGTCATCGACAAAGTGGCATTAACGCTCACCGTCATCGGCGCGCTCAACTGGGGCAGCATCGGCCTGTTCGGCTTTGACCTCGTCGCGTTCCTCTGCGGCGGTCAGATGGGCACGGTCAGCCGCGTGATCTACACGCTCGTGGGCCTTGCCGGCGTATGGTGCATCACGATGCTTTTCCGCGAAACGGAGCCCATCGAGGGCGACGCGCACGCCTAACACGCATAAGAAGAAAAAGAGGGCGTCCGCCCTCTTTTTCTTTACTTATTTTTGCGGTCCAGACGGCGGATCGTCTCCTCGTCTGGCGTAACATAGAGGGTGCGGTAAGTCTCGTAGACCACCATGCCCGGTCTGGCGCCCGCTGGCTTTTTGACGTATTTGACGCTCGTGTAATCCACGGGCACATTGCTGCCGCCCTGCGCCTGTGAGTAATACGCCGCGAGCAGCGCGGCCTCATGCAGGCTCTCGTCGTCATACGCGCCTTCCTCGGTGCAGAGAATGACATGGCTGCCGTGGATCTTCTGCGTATGGAGCCACAGGTCGCGCTTGTCCGCCTTGCGCGTGAGCGCGTCGTTCTGCACGTTGCTGCGGCCCACAAGGATGCGCAGCCCGCTCGACGAGCGGAACTCGCGCGGAGCGATGGGCTTCTCGCGCCCCTTCTTTTCCTTTCCGCTGCGGCGGATATAGCCGGTCTCCTGCAGCTCGCGGCGCAGCTCGGCAAACTCCGCCTCGGTCTGCGCCAGCGCGATCTCGCCCTGTACGCTCTCGAGGTAGTCGCGCTCGCCGATGGCCTTGTCGATCTGCTCGCGCAGATGCTTCTCCGCGGTCTTGGCCTTGGTGTAGCGCTTGTAGTATTTCGCTGCGTTCTGCTGCGGCGTGAGCAGCGGGTCGAGCGGGATGTCAAGCTCCGCGCCGTTCTCGTCGTAGTAGTTCTGCGCCGTCAGCCGCGCCGCCCCGCGCTCCATGCGGTAGAGGTTCGCGGTGATGAGGTCGCCATACAGCCGCAGCGTATCGCGGTCCTGCGAGGCGGCGTACTCCTTTTCGAGCATACCGAGCTTGCGCACCACGCGGTCATGCGCAGAGGTCACCGTGCGCGTCAGCTCACGCCCGCGGCGCTGCGCGGCCTCCTGCCGGTCACGCTCGGTGTAGAAGGCGTCGAGCAGCGCGGAGAAGGTTGGGAAGGTCGTCTGCACCGTCTCCGCGCCGTACTGCGTGATGGAACAATAGGTGAAATCCACCGACTTTCCCTCGCGCGAGAGCATGGTCGGTGTAAAGCGATTCTCCCGCACAGCTTCTGCCAGGCGTTCCATTTCCGCGGCAAGGCGCTCACAGCCGTCGCTCCGGTCCGCGAAGCGGGCGTCGGCTGCGCCAAAGGCGCGAAGCGCCAGCTCGCGCGCGATGAGCGGCGAGATGCCAAGATACCGGTCGAGCAGGAAGCGCTCGACGGTCTCCTCCGCTCCCCCGCCGCGACGGGCCAGCTCGACCGTCCCTTCAGGGTCGGTCAGCAGTGAGAGCTTGTCGAGCGGCGTCGGAAGCTGATAGTACAGCCCCGGCAGCAGCGCCCGCGCACCGGAGACCTCAAACTCCACGCGGCGCATACAATCCAAAATGCGGTCGTCCTCGTCGAGCAGCAGGAGGTTCGAGCGGCGGCCCATCGCCTCAAGCACCAGCTTCTTCGTACCGGACTCGCCCAGCTCGTTCACACTGCGGACGGTGAACGTCACGATGCGCTCCAGTCCGCTCTGCTCGATCTCCGTGATGCGTCCGCCGACGAGGTGCTTGCGCAGCAGCATACAGAGCATCGGCGGCTCGGTGGGATTCTCACGCAGGACCTCCGTGAGCTGCACGCGCGGCTGGTTCGGCCCCGCGTTGATAAGCAGGCGCAGATTGCCGCGCAGGAGCAGCACGATCTGGTCGCGCGCGGGCTGCTGCACCTTGTCGATGCGCGCGTCGAGGAGCTGCCCCTTCAATTCGTTTGTCAATGCCCGCAGGCAGATCGCGTCAAGCGGCATCGTTCGCCTCCATCATCCGGTTAAACAGTTCGTTGATTCGCTCGTGCCGGCCCTGTAAATAGAGCCAGCCGAAGAGCGCCTCGAGCGCCGTGGCCTTCTGGTACTGCGCGCGGTCGGCGCTGTGCGGGATCGTGTGGACGTTGGCGTTGCGCCCGCGGCGGAACACGTCGTGCTCCTCGTCCGTCAGCTCCCCCAAAATGGCGTCGGCCAGCTCCGCCTGCTTCGGTGCGCAGACAAGCTCCACCGTCGCGCGGTGCAGACCCTTGCCCGTCGCCTTGCCGTGCGCGCAGAGATAGGTGCGCACAAGCAGCTCGTATACCGCGTCGCCGAGGTGTGCCAGCCCGATGCTGCTGATGGCGCGGATGGCGTCGGCATCGAGCGTATAGGAAAAATAATCGGTCATAGCCTTCTCCTGTTTCAATATTGCCGCTATTATACCGCCCTTTTGCGCAAAACGCAACGGGTATTGCCGTAGTTTCGTGCGCTAATGCGCTGTTGTGATACTTTATAAGCAAATAAGGGGTTGACATTTTCTTTGTAAACTTGTACAATACAATATTATTGATTTTGGCAGATTCGCACACAACGATTTTCACGGAGGAAGATAGATATGGAAAGAATCAAGCCCCGGACCCTCTCAGGCTTCATGGAGCTGCTTCCCGCGCAGCAGCAGCAGATGGAGCGCGTGATGGACATTCTGCGCACGACCTATAGCCGCTACGGCTTCACCCCGCTCGATACCCCCATCATCGAGGCCAGTGAGATCCTGCTCGCCAAGGGCGGCGGCGAAACGGAAAAGCAGATCTACCGCTTCTCCAAGGGCGACAGCGACCTCTCCCTGCGCTTTGACCTGACCGTGCCGCTGGCGAAGTACGTCGCCCTGCACTACAACGAGCTCGCCTTCCCCTTCCGCCGCTTCCAGATCGGCAAGGTCTACCGCGGCGAGCGCGCGCAGCGCGGCCGCTTCCGCGAGTTCTATCAGGCGGATATCGACGTCATCGGCGACGGCGAGCTGGACATCATGAACGACGCCGAGATTCCCGCCATCATCTACGACGTCTTTTCGGCGATGGGCCTCAAGCGCTTCCAGATCCGCATCAACAACCGCCGCGTGCTCAACGGCTTCTACTCCATGCTCGGCCTGACCGAGCAGAGCGGCGAGATCATGCGCACGGTGGATAAGATCGAAAAGATCGGTCCCGACATGGTGCGCGCCATTCTCGTCGACGACGTCAAGCTCACGGACGAGCAGGCCGACGAGATCCTCAAGTTCATCGCCATCACCGGCACGAACGAAGAGGTGCTCGCCGCCCTCAAGGGCTACTGCGGCCGTGACGAGCTGTTCGACCGCGGCTATGAGGAGCTTTCCACCGTCATCAAATACCTCGGCGGCTTCGGTGTCGCGCAGGAGAATTTCAAGGTCGACCTGACCATCGCCCGCGGCCTCGACTACTATACCGGCACGGTCTACGAGACCGCTCTGCTCGACTATCCGCAGATCGGCTCGGTCTGCTCCGGCGGCCGTTACGACAACCTCGCCGAGTATTATACCGACCGCAAGCTGCCGGGCGTGGGCATCTCCATCGGCGTGACGCGCCTGTTCTATGTGCTCGGCGAGCAGGGCCTTCTCAACGACGCGCTCAACACCGCGCCCGCAGACGTGCTGCTTCTGCCGATGACGGAGGATCTGAGCTTTGCCGTCTCCCTCGCCACCCGACTGCGCGAGCGCGGCCTGCGCGCTCAGCTCTACACCGAGAACAAGAAGTTCAAGGCCAAGATGAACTACGCCGACAAGACGAAGATTCCCTACGTTCTCTTCCTCGGCGAGGACGAGGTCGCCTCCGGCGTCGTCACCTGCAAGGACATGGTCACCGGCGAGCAGACCAAGGGCGCGCCGGACGAGATCATCGCCCGCATTTACGCCGCCATCCGCGAGAAGAACGCCCAGAAGGTCATCGTGGAAAAGTAACGCCCCGCGCGGCATCCCCTGCCGTTTGGGCAAAGCGCAAAATATGTCCGATTTTCTCTCGTTTTTGGGAGTCAGGCACAGCCTGACTCCCTTTTATTCACAGATTTTTCACGTTTTCCATATTTCATTTTTGCATTGTCTGTGCTATATAATAGGTGTTGATTTTTCCGCCTCGGCGCACGGTGCGCCGGGCATATCACGATACAGGAGGTCCGTCTATGGCAAAGCCAACGGAGCAAAGCGGCGAGAGCTTTATGCTCAAGCTCGCCCGCTTCATCGTCGATAAACGCAACCTTGTCTTTCTTGTTGTCATCATCGGGCTGATCTTCTCCGTCTTCTCCCGCAGCTGGGTGCAGGTGGAAAACGACCTGACCGCCTATCTCCCCGCCGATTCCGAGACCCGCCAGGCGCTCGACGTCATGGACGAGCAATTCACCACCTTCGGCACAGCGAGCGTGATGGTTGCCAATCTCCCGCTCGCCGACGCCTTCGATCTACAGGAGAAGCTGGAGGATGTCGAGGGCGTGCAGGGCGTGGCGTTCGACGAGACCGACGAGCACTACAACAACGTCAGCGCGCTCTTCTCCGTCACCTTTGACTACGACGAGGACGACGAGCGCTGTCTCGACGCGCTTGAGCGCGTCAAGGACTCGCTCGCCGGCTACGATCTCTATGTCTCCACCGACCTCGGCAACACGCAGGAGGAGACCATCGACCACGAGATCAGCGTCATTATGGTCTATGTCGCCATCGTCATTGTCACCGTGCTGCTCTTCACCTCCGAGACCTACGGCGAGGTGCCGGTCCTGATTTTGACCTTTGTGGTCGCGCTCGTGCTCAATCAGGGCACGAACTTCATGATGGGCAAAATCTCATTCATCTCCAACTCCGTGACGAGCATCTTGCAGCTGGCGCTCTCCATCGACTACGCCATCATCTTCTGCAACCGCTTCAAGGAGGAGCACCGCTCCCTGCCTCTGCGCGAGGCGGTCATTGTGGCGCTGAGCAAGTCCATCCCCGAGATCGGCGCCAGCTCGCTCACGACCATCGGCGGTCTGGTCGCCATGCTCTTCATGCAGTTCAAGCTCGGCCCCGATATGGCGCTGTGCCTCATCAAATCCATTCTCTTCGCGCTGCTCTCGGCGTTCGTTGTCATGCCGGGCCTGCTGATGCTCTTCGGCCCGCTTATCGACAAGACCGGCCACCGCAGCTTTGTCCCCAAGATCTCCTTTGTCGGCAAGTTTGCCTACGCCACGCGCCATGTCGTTCCCATTCTCTTTGTCGCGCTGGCTGTGATCGGCTGCCGCCTCTCGTCCGACTGTCCCTATGCCTACGGCTACGGGCTGATCTCCGCGCCCAAGCTCAACGAAACGCAGATCGCCGAGAATATGATCGACGACAACTTCAGCACCAAAAACCTCATGGCGCTCGTGGTCCCCGCGGGCGACTATGACAAGGAGCGCGCCATTCTCGACGAGCTTGAGCAGTACGACGAGGTCGACTCCACGCTGGGGCTTTCCAACGTCGAAGCCATGGGCGGCTATATGCTCACCGACAGGCTTACGCCGCGTCAGTTCTCCGAGCTGACCGACCTCGATTATGAGGTCGCCGAGTTCCTCTATGGCGCCTATGCCGCAAACCATGAAAATTACGGCAAGATCGTCGGCGGCCTGTCCACCTACTCCGTCCCGCTCATTGATATGTTCCTCTTTCTCTACGACGAGGTGCAGCAGGGCTATGTCACGCTGGACGACGAGCTGCAAAGCACGCTGGACGACGCCTACACGCAGATGACGAACGCCAAGCTCCAGCTTCAAAGCGAGCAGTACAGCCGTATGCTCATCTACTCCACGCTGCCGGTCAGCGGCGATGAGACCTACGCCTTCACCGACACCGTCACCGCGATCGCGCAGAAGTATTATCCCGGTGAGAAGGTCTATCTGGCGGGCGACTCCACCAACGAGTACGAATTTGAAAAATCCTTCGCTGTGGATAATAAGGTCGTAAGCATCGTTTCGATCCTGATCGTCATGGCGGTGCTGCTTTTCACCTTCAACTCCGCCGGTATGCCGGTGCTGCTGATCCTGGTCATTCAGGGCTGCATCTGGATCAACTTCTCGTTCCCCACCATCACGGGCAAATACCTCTTCTTCCTGGGCTACCTGATCGTCAGCTCGATCCAGATGGGCGCGAACATCGACTACGCCATCGTCATCGCCAGCCGCTTTCAGGAGACCAAGGCCAAGATGCACCACCGCGATGCCATCATTGAAACGCTCAACTTCGCGTTCCCGACCATCATCACCTCCGGCTCGATCCTGTCGATCAGCGGCTTTCTGATCGGCCGCATGACCTCCGAGCCGGTCATTGCCGGCATCGGCGAAAGCCTCGGACGCGGCACGGTCATCTCCATCATCATGGTCATGTTCGCCCTGCCGCAGATCTTGCTCATTGGCTCCAAGGTCATCGACCGGACCTCATTCGCCGTGCCGAACGTCATTCACCGCCACGCGGCGGACGGACGCATCCGGCTCGACGGCGTGGTGCGCGGCGAGATCCACGGCACGGTCAGCGGCGTGGTCCGCGCGATCGTGGACGGCGATGTGAACGTGACCGTCATTTCCGGCAGCATGGTCGAGGAAGGAGGTGCAGACGATGAAACCGAATAAGCGCTCTTCCCGCCTGCTCGCGCTCGCCCTGTCGCTCGTGCTGAGCCTTTCCCTGTCCCTGCCCGCGCTTGCCGCCGGGGATGACGGCATCATCTACATCCACACGGCGAAGGACCTGTGCGCCCTTTCGGACAGCTGCGCCTATGACGCCTGGTCGCGCGGCAAGACGGTCCTTCTGACCGCCGATATCTCCCTGCGCGGCGTGGACTTCGAGCCAATCGCCAGCTTCAGCGGCACCTTCAACGGCGGCGGGCACACCATCAGCGGTCTGACGTTGACCGAGTCGCTCTCCCCCGCCGGTCTTTTCCTCACGCTCGAGCGCGGCGCCTTCGTCCACGCGCTCAAGGTCGAGGGGCAGGTCGCGCCGGGCGGCACGAAGGAATTTGTCGGCGGCATTGCCGGACGCAGCTACGGCACGATCGAGGAATGCTCGTTTTTCGGCGTTGTGAAGGGTGAGAGCGCCGTGGGCGGCATCGTCGGCCGCAATGAGGCGGGCGGGCTGGTCGCCAACTGCACGGTGAGCGGCAGCGTCTCCGCCAATCGCTACACCGGCGGCATCGCCGGCTATAACCTCGGCACGCTGCGCGCGTGCATCAACTCCGCCAGCGTGAATACGGCAAATGTCGATCCCACGCTCAGCCTTGACGATCTGAGCATCGACCCCGCCTCCTCCCTCACCGACCTTGTTTCCGTCGGCGCAGTGGAAAGCCGGAACGCCACCTCGGATACCGGCGGCGTCGCCGGCTACTCCTCCGGCAGCCTGCTCTCCTGCATCAACCGCGGCGCGGTCGGCTACCCGCACTTCGGCTACAATGTCGGCGGCGGCGCGGGCCGCAGCGACGGCTTTGTGGATTTCTGCTCCAACTACGGCATGATCTACGGCCGCAAGGATGTGGGCGGCATCGTCGGTCAGATGGAGCCCTATCTCCATCTCTCGCTGCGTGACGACCTGATTGCCAAGCTGCGCGCGGAGCTGGATAAGCTCAACGCTCTTGTTTCCTCCACGCTGGACGATGTGGACAGCACGAACGATCACATCTCCTCCCGACTCGATTCGGTCTCCGCCTATACCAATGCCGCAGTGGACGACGCCGATTCGCTCGCCGGTCAGACGACCGACTTCATCGACAAAAACATCGGCAGCGTCAATGAGCTGACCGACCGCGCCAAGACCGTGACGGACGCGCTGCCCGACATTCTCAAGGCGCTCGAGGCGGCGGAGGACAGCATGGGCGACGCTGTCGACGCGCTCCGCCAGTGCGACAAGGATCTGACGCTGAACGCTGCCGACCGCGCGGAGCTCAGCGCGGCCAGCGGACGCATCCAGACAAACAGTGCCAAGCTCAAGGCTGCGGCGGACAGCTTGAATACCGCTGTCAACGATTTGAATGAATACCTTGACGGCAGCAAGACATGGAATACCGACGCGGTGCGCCGTCTCCTCTCCGACGCCCTTGCCGCGCTCTCTGACGCCATGAGCGCTCTGGCGGAGATCTCGACGGACATGGCAAAAATCGCCGCCATCCTCTCCGACTTTCTCAAGGACGCCGCGCCCAAGGCGCACGATGACATCCAGCGCGCGCTCGACGCGCTCGGCAGTACCTCCGACAGTCTCAACAGCGCAATGCGCCGGACGCGCAGGCTCATTGAGGACCTCAACGCACGGGACGATCTCACCTTCTATCCCCTCGGCGACGGCTATCAGGACACGCTGGACAGCCTTTTCGCCAATCTGCGCAGCACGATGGATGAGCTGAATGCGCTCAGCGACGGGCTCTCTGCTGACGGCTCGACGCTCACCGCCGACCTGCGCGCGGTGAACGATCAGATGAACGCAGTCGTCAATCTGTGCCTTGACATCTTTGTGGATATGACCGATGCCGACGCCTCGGATATTTTTGAGGACACCTCCGACGAGAACATCGACGCCGTGACCTTCGGCAAGGTCCGCGGCTGCACGAACTACGGCGCCGTGGACGCCGACCTGAATGTCGGCGGCATCGCCGGCGCCATGGCCATTGAATACGAGCTGGACCCCGAGGGCGATCAAAAGGAGTCCTCCTCCGTGTTTGACCGCGTATATGAGACGAAAGCGGTCGTGCAGCACTGCGTCAACCGCGGCAGCATCAGCGGCAAAAAAGACTGCATCGGCGGCATCGTCGGCGAGATGGACCTCGGCATCGTGCTCTCCTGCGAAGCCTACGGCAGCGCAAGAAGCGAGACCGGCAGCTATGTCGGTGGCATTGCGGGACTGTCCTCCGCCGGCATCCGCTCCAGCTGGGCAAAGCTCACGCTTTCCGGCAAGAGCAGCGTGGGCGGCATCGTCGGCTCCGGCAGCGAGGACACCTCCTCGTCAGCCGGCTCCGGCTGCACGGTGACAGATTGCCGCAGCCTCGTTGTCGTTGAGGACTGTGACCAGTTTTCCGGTGCGATCTCTGGGCGTGACCTCGGCGTCTTCCGCGGCAATTATTTCGTCTCCGACACGCTGCGCGGCATCGACCGCCGCAGTCTATCCGGTCAGGCGGAGCCGATGGACTACGCCGCCCTCTGCGCGCTCGACGGTGTACCCGAGGACTTTCTCAGCTTTACGCTGCGCTTTGTCTGCGACGGCAGAACGCTCAAAACGCTGCGCTTTGACTACGGTGACTCCTTCGATTTCTCCGTCTTCCCCAGTCTGACAGAGCAAAGCGGGAGCTATCCGGTCTGGGATCGCACCGACCTGACCGACCTGCGCTTTGATACCGTCGTCACCGCTGAGTACACCGCCTACCGCGCCTCCCTCCAGAGCGACGCGCAGCGCGCGGATGGCCGCAGCGTTTTCTTCGTCGAGGGCGAGTTCAACGAGACGGACACGCTCACCGCCGCCGCGCAGACGCCCGATCCCGGCGCGTTCCCGCAGCTCGCGGATAACCGCCGCACCGCGCTCAAAAATTATTTCTCCTTCCTCTCCGAGCGGACGCTGCCCGCCATGACCGTCTACCGCTCCGTTGCCGAGCAGTGGGAGCTTTCCTTCCCGCGCGACGCGCTGGCCGAGCACACGCTCCGCTATCTCCCGCCCAAAGAGGTGAGCATGGATCACTGCGCTGTCTTTGTCCGCCGGTCCGACGGAACCTGGCAGCCGGTCGAGACGACCTCAGTGGGCAGCTACCTGCTCTTCACCGCGGAGGGTGAAAACGTGCAGCTCGCCGTGCTGACCACGGCGGCCGTCTGGTGGCTCTGGGCGATCTTTCTCGTGCTGATCGCCGCGGTGATCCTCCTGCTCGTCCGCTTCGCCCGCCGCAGGCGCGGAAAAAAGGCTGCGAAGCCAAGCAAAAAAGAAAACGGAGCAGCCGGCTGAGGCTGCTCTTTTTCTGCTTGTCATCGGGCGAAAACTGTGCTACACTATCGAAAGAGTATGAGTAAGGTGGGATTCAGGATGGAAAACAATACCTTTAAGGGTTCCCTGTTCGGCGGCTTCAACCGTGAGGACGTCATTGACTATATCAAAAAGACCTCGGCGGAGAGCACCGCCCGCATCGAGTCGCTCGAGGGCGACATCGACAAGCTCTGCGCGCAGGAGCAGGAGCTGCGCACGCAGGTCAGCACCCTGCGCGGCGAAAACGACCGCCTCACCCAAGAGCACAGCGACACCGCGGCAGAGCGCGACACCCTGCGTGCCGCGCTGGATACAGCCAATGATGAGCTGACCGCGCTGCGTGCCGAGGCCGAAGCGCTGCGCGCGGAGAACGCTTCCCTGCGCGCGGAGAATGATAAGCTCCGCCCCATGGCCGAGCAGTATTCCACCATCAAGGAGCACCTTGCCGGCATCGAGCTCGACGCGCACCAGCGCGCCGAGGAGTATGAGCGCGGCGTCCACGAGCGGCTTGCCGCCATGATCGGCGACTGCCGCGCCCATTGCGACAGCGTTCTCTCAACGCTCGGCAACACCTGCATCAATGTGACCGGCGAGCTTCGGCGCGCTGAAAACAGCATCTCCTCCCTGCCCGCTGCCTTCAACGCGCTGCGCGCAGGTCTGGAAAAGCTGGAAGATGACAAGTAACATTATTGCGTAAAAGGGAGCTTTGCGCCGCAGCGCAAAGCTCCCTTTTTCATTTTCTGTTTTTACTTCATGCCCTTGAGCTTCACCAGCTCTTCGAGCAGCGCGACCGTCCCCTCGATGCCGAGAAGCGACGAGTCGATGCACAGGTCGTAGCTCTTGGCTTCGCCCCAGTCCTTCGAGGAATAGTAATTATAGTACGATGCGCGGGATTTGTCCGTCTTCTTGATGCGCTCCTTCGCCTCCGCCTCGGAGATGTTGTTGCGCGCGGCCACACGCTTGATGCGGCTTTCGAGCGGCGCGGAAACGAAGATGTTGATCACATCGTCACGGTCCTTGAGCGCGTAGTCCGCGCAGCGGCCGATGAGAACGCAGGGCCCCTTGTCCGCGAGCTTCTTAATGGTATCATAGGTCGCAAGATACACCTGCTGCTCGATGCTGCCCTTGGGCGTCACATGGTGCATGGTGAAGGAATACGGGTCCATCGCAATGGAATAAAGAAAGCTCTTGGGGCGCTCGTCGAAGCTATGGAACAGCTCCTCACAAAGGCCGCTTTCCTCCGCCGCCTTCTTGAGCAGCAGATCGTCATAGTAGACGATGCCGAGCTTGTTCGCCAGCGCCGTGCCGATCTCGCGGCCGCCGCTTCCGTACTGTCTTCCAACGGTAATGACCATAAGGACTCCCCCTTTATCGCAAAACAAAATGGTGCTATAGAAAGTATAGCACCATTTTGTTTTCGGTTCAATCCTTTTTTACGATGCGAGTCGTTCAGATCCTGCCAAGCTCGTGCAGCAGCTTCTCCGGCGTCATCGGCCAGGAGCGCATCCACACACCGCAGGCGTCGTGAATGGCGATGCCGATGGCGGGCGCCGCGCCGTTGCAGGCGATCTCGGAGATGGACTTCGCGCCGAAGGGACCGAAGTCGTCGTTGACGTCGATCAGCACGGACTTGAAATCCTCGGGCGCTTCGCCGATCATCGGCGCGCCGTAATCCGTCAGATTCGCGTTGATGCACTTGCCGTTCTCATCCAGCTTCATATCCTCATAGAGGGTGTGGCCGATGGACTTCATCGCGGCGCCGTACATCTGGCACAGCGCGATCTCGGGATTGATGGGCGTGCCCGCGTCCTGCAGGGCGTAGAACTTCTGCACCTTGATCTCGCCGGTCCTGACGTTGACCGCCACCTGCGCGAAGTGCGCGCCGTAGGGCACGGAGGATGCGGTGGTGACATAACTGCCGTGCGCGACCATCTGCCCGCGGCCGTCGCCCGCGATCGCCGCGTGGGACAGCTCGCCGTAGGTGAGCGCCTTGCCGCTCGTCTTGGAATAGACCTCGCCGGGTGCGCGAACGTCCAGATCCTCGACCTTTTCGTTCATCTGCAAAGCGGCCTCCGCCAAAATCTTCTCCTTGAGCTTTTTCGCCGCCAGCAGTGAAGCATTGCCGCTGAAGAACGTGCCGGAGGAGGCGTAAGCGCCGGTATCAAACACGCAGGAGTCGGTATCGCCGGACACGACCGTGATCTTCTCCATCGGGAGCTTGAGGACCTCCTTCACCGCCTTGGCGGAGATGGTGTCAAGTCCCGTGCCAAGGTCCGCGCCGCCGCTGTTGAGAATGACCGTACCGTCCGTCTCCAGCTTGGCGATGGCCTCGGCATGGTCCAAGCCGGGCAGACCGCTGCCCTGCATGATCATGGCAAAGCCCTTGCCGATCTTCCAGTCGGGATCGTCGGAGACTTCCTTTTTGCCCCACTCGATCATGTCGCAGCCCTTGGCAATGGCCTCGTCCAGACCGCAGGAGCCGACGGGAACGACATTGCCCTCGCGGCCCTCGCCGAGACCCTTGAGGATCTCAAGCATATAGCCCTCGCTGACGTGGTTCTTTTCCACCATCGTGCGGTAGTCCACGCCCAGCTTGTCCGCCAGCTCCGCCATCGCCATCATGATGCCATAGGTTCCCTTCGGCGTACCGTAGCCCTGATACGCGCCTGCGGGCGGCGTGTTGGTGTAAAAGACCTTCAGATCATACGCCATGTTGTCCACGGCGAAGAGCGGCAGCGTCTTGGAGCAGCTGTTCATCGGAACGGTCAGGCAGTGGTTGCCGAACGGGCCGGTGTTGGCACAGACCTCCATAAAGAGCGCGGTGATCGTGCCGTCCTTCTTGCCGCCCATCTTCACCTTCACGCGCATGGGGTGACGGGTGGAGTTGGCGTAGAACTCCTCGGCGCGGGTATTGCGGTAGTAGACGGGCTTGCCGGTGACCCATGCGGCGTAGCCGGTCAGGTCCTCCACCAGAATGTCCTGCTTGCTGCCGTAGCCGCCGCCGACACGCTCCTTGATGACGTGGATCTTATTTTCGGGAATGCCGCACACCCAGCTGACGATGCGGCGCACATGGTACGGCACCTGCGTGGCACAGTTGAGCACCAGACGTCCGCCCTCGATGTGCGCATAGCAGACGTGCGGTTCGAGCGGCGTGTGCTGGATCTGGCTGGTCTGGTAGGTGCGCTCCACGATGGCGTCCGCCTCGGCGAAGCCCTTTTCCATATCGCCGATGCCGCCCTTGTTGGAGGCCGCGATGTTCTTATGGATGTCCGCGCCCAGTGGGAACTGGTAGACGACCTTGCCCTCGCGCTCGTCGCCCGCGAGCTTATTGTACTCCGCGAGGTCCGCGGGCGCGCCCGCGTTGTAGATGACCTCGCCGTTGTGGACGAGCGGCGCGCCCTCCGCCATGGCCTCCTCGACCGTGTAGACCGCGCCCTGCGGCTCATACTCGACCTTAATAAGCGCGGCGGCCTGATCGGCGATCTCCGGCGTGTGGGCGATGATGCCCGCGACGCGGTCGCCGACGTGGCGGACCTTCCTGTTGAAGAGCCGGCGGTCGTGCGGGGACGGCTCGGGATTGCCCTGACCGGCCTGCATATAGTGCGTCTCCGGCGTATTGTACGCGGTAAGGATGGCAGCGACGCCGGGCAGCTTCTCCGCCTCGCTCGTGTTGATGGACTTGATGTAGGCGCTGGCAAAGGGGCTGCGGAGGACGTGCAGGCACCAGGCGTTCTCGGGCACCTTGTCCTCGACAAACACCGGCTCGCCGGAGACCAGCGCCGCACCGTCGATCTTGCCGCAGGGCTTGCCGACGACCTCGAGGCTGGGGCGGAAGGACGGCGCGATCTCGCTGCGGAATTCGCCAAAGTCGCGCAGCTCGGTCGCGAGCTTGACGGCGAGATAATAATGCTCGTAGCCCGCGTCGCGGATAAAGATGCTCGTCAGCACATCCTTGATCTCTTCGCGGGTGGGGTTCGGCTTCTGCTCGAGCAGCCAGGTCAGAATGAGCGCGGCAGCGGGCGCGTTGTACGCGCTCTGCACGATACCCGCGGCGACCATGGCCTTCTGCACGTTGTTCAGCTCGCGCCCGTTCAGCAGGCTCTCGGCGGTGCGGATCTCCGCGCCCTCGGCCTGATAGAACAGGATGAAGTTCGCATACTTGAGCTTGCCGTTGAAGACGATGGTATCGCTGCCGGCAAAGCCCTCGGCGTCGTCGCTGTCGCGGACGCTGCGGTAACCGGCACGGTACAAAACATCACGCAGTCTTGCGGTGGGTTCGGCGCGGAGGGTCACCTCTTCGCCGTTGATCTTGCATTTCAGTTCCATCGCCCTTACCTCCCGAGTGTGAAAACAATGCCCGCCAGATACTTCTTATAGGCGGCGCTGCCGGTCAGGTCGTCGACATAGGTGACCTGCTCGGCAATGTCCGGCGTCGTGCCGTAGATAAGGCCGCTGCCCTGCACGCTCAGCGCGTAGATGCCGCCGCTCTCGGCGGCGATGAGCGTCGCGTGGCTCGACGAGGTGTTGCCGAAGCGCTTGACGGAGCCGGTACGGTCTTTATCGACCACGACATACTCGATCAGACGCTTGCAGTCGCTTTGCAGGTATTCGCCGACGGGCTTGTCCTGCTCGCCGTGCGGCGTGATGGATTTGAGCACCGCGTCCGCCGCAGTCAGCGCGGCGGCAAGATAGCTGTCGGAGCGGCGCAGGCCGAGGTTGCCGCCGACCGTCGCGCTGCTGCGCTTGGCAAAGGAGGCGCAGAAGCCGGCGGCCTCCCTAATAAATGCCGGGACAAGCTCGCTCTCGATCACGTCCTGCAGGGTGCAGAGCGCACCGATATAGACCTTGCCGTCCTTCTCGGTGATGGTGTTGAAGTCGAAGCCGGTGATGTCGATGAGGTCCTTGCCCTCGGCGGCGCCGCCGAGGCGGAGGTCATCGGTGCCGCCGGCAAGATAGACCGCCGTGTCGGCGTGCTCCTTGCGGAGGTTCACGGCCTCCTGCGGGGTCCGGGGATGGTAGATCATGGCATTGCCTCCCTTTTATTCCTGAATATCCACGCGGCCGGGCGCATGGCCGGCTTCGAGCGCGTCGATGAAGAACGCGAGCATTCTGCGCGTGGTGTTTCTGCGGTATTCGGGCATGGCGTGCGGGCTGATGACCGCGTTCCATGCGTCAAGAAATTCTTCCTTACAGGTGTGAAGCTCGCTGAGCTTTTTCCCGATCAGCAGCTCCTCCGCCTTGCGGGAGCGGGCGACCTTGGGGCCCGCCGCGCCGGAGGATGCGCGGAAGTCGACCACCACGCCGTCACGGACGGTGGCGGCGGCGGAGAGCGTCAGCTTGGAGATGGCGTTCGCGCGGCGCATACCGATCTTGCGGAAGAAAGTGTGGGTGAAGTCCTGCTTGGGAATGATGACCTTCGTGATGATCTCGTCCTCGCGCAGCGCGGTCTTTTTGGTGGCGATGATGTAATCGTCCACGAGCATGCGGCGCTCGCCGTCCACGCTCGTGAGCACCACCTCCGCGTCCATCAGAATAAGCGGCTGGGGCATATCGCCCTTGGGGGACGCGTTGCCGATGTTGCCGCCGATGGTCGCGCTGTTGCGCAGAGCGATCGCGCCCATGCGGGACGCGGCATCCTTCAAAAGCTCGGGCGCGATGGGCGAGCGGGCGATCTCCGCCGAGGTCGTGCAGGCGCCGATCTCCACGCTGCCGTCCGGCAGCGCGCGGATGCCCTTGAGCTCCTTGAGGTTGGTGATGATGAGCACGTCGCCCTTGAACGCGGGCGTCACGCCCGCGCCCATGCTGTTCGCGACCATCAGGTCGGAGCCGCCGGCGAGGACGGTCGCGCCGGTTTCCTTGCGGATACGCAGCGCCTCCTCAAGCGTTTCGGGAATGAAGCACTTTACCTGTTCCATAAGGCCGCTCCTTTCTTCGCCGCGAGTCGGATGCACTCGACGATCAGGTCATAGCCGGTGCAGCGGCAGATGTTGCCGCTGATGCCGACGCGGATCTCTTCCTCGGTGGGGTCGGGATTCTTACTCAGCAGCACATAGGTCGCCATGACCATGCCAGGGATGCAGAAGCCGCACTGCACCGCGCCGCCCTCGGCGTAGGCGTCGATGATGCACTTGCCCTTTTCCGTGTCGCGGATGCCCTCGATGGTCAAAAGCTCGCAGCCGTTGACCGCGCCGACGGGGATGATGCAGCTCGTGACCAGCTCGCCGTTTTTGATGATGGAGCAGGCTCCGCACTCGCCCTCGCCGCAGCCTTCCTTGCTGCCGGTGAGGCCGTAGTCCTCACGCAGCACGTCGAGCAGTCTTCTCAGCGGGTCGCCCTGGTAGAGCTTCTGCTCGCCGTTCAATGTAAAACGAATCTCAGTGTACATGTTTCATAGCCTCCTCAATCGCTTCCGGCGGGATGGGAATGGATGTAAAGCGCGTGTTGAGCGCACGCTCGACCGCGTCCACATAGGCCGCGGAAGCGCCGTTGAACACCAGCTCGCCCATGCCCTTGGCGCCGTAGGGACCCCAGGGATAGGGATTTTCCTGAATGTGGTAGAACTGCTTCGGGAAATCCATCGAGGTGGGGATCACATAGTCGGACATACTCTTCTGCTTGAAGCGGCCGCCCTTGACCTCCAGCTTTTCCATCGAGCCGTAGCCGAGGGACTGGAGGATGCCGCCGTTGATCTGACCGTGGACGATCAGCTCGTCGATGGCCTTGCCGATCTCGTGAGAGGACCAGACGCCAAGCGTCTTGACCTCGTTCGTCAGCTTGTCCACCTCGACCTCAACGCAGGCAACGCCCCAGCCGTAGCCAAGGTAGGCGTCGCCGCGGAAAGTCGCCTGATCCCACGGATAGCCGTCGGGATGCTCGTACTCGACCTCGGTGGTGAAGTCGCCCTCGCTCCAGCGCTCCTTCATCTCCTGCGCGGCGCGCTCGACCAGACGTCCGACGACCATGGTGGAGCGGGAGGCTGCGGTCGGGCCGGAGTCCACGACCTTGGAGGTGTCGGGATCGAGATACTCGATCTGATCGATGCTCACGCCGAGCGTGGCAGCGCATATCTTGCGCAGGCTCGTTTTGAAGCCCTGCCCCATTTCGGTGGAGCCGACCTGAATGCTCACGCGGTCGCCGGTCTTGACCAGCCGCGCGTGCGCCTTGATGATGGCCTGCTCGCCGTTGCCGGTGAACGCGCCGCCGTGGTTATAGAGCGCGATGCCGATGCCCCTGCCGCAGCCGGGCTTGTATTCCTTCGCCTTGCGCCAGTAATCGGACTCGCGGGTGATGACGTCCAGCATCTCGGGCAGCTTGACCTCCTCGATGATGTGACCGTTGGTCGTGGTCTCGTCGCCCTTCTTGGCGAGGTACTGCATCTTGAATTCCAGCGGGTCCACGCCGAGGTGGTGCGCCAGATGGTCCAGATGCGTCTCGATGGCAAAGAGCGTCTGCGGCGCGCCGAAGCCGCGGAACGCGCAGGACGGGAACATATTCGTGCCGATGCCCTCGCCCTTGAGATAGGTATTGTCGAAGGTGTAGACGCCGTTGCCGTGGAACACGCCGCGCTGGAGCACGACGTAGGACGAGGAGAGGTACGCGCCGCAGTTATAATAGATGTGACCGTACACACCGGTGATTTTTCCGTCCTTCACCGCGGTCTTGTAGATGCACTTGGACGGATGGCGCTTGACGGAGAACTGCGTGTCCTCCTCGCGGTCAAAGACCATCTTGATGGGCTTGCGGATCTTGTTCTCCGCCACCAGCAGAGCGCCGCAGAGCACGTCGGGGAAATGCTCCTTGCCGCCGAACGCGCCGCCGGTCGTGCACTGGCGGACGATGATATCGTCGTAGGGAATGTCCAGCAGCCCCGCGATGGACTTGCGGATGTAGAACGGGCACTGGGCGGAGGCATAGAAGACGAACTTGCCGTCCTCCATGTCCGCGATGGCGCTGTTGGTCTCCAGATGGACGTGCTCCTGATAGGGCGTTTCGATGGTCTCCTCAAAGACCTCGTCCGCCTCGGCGAACACCTCGTCCATCGGCCGTCCCTTCTCGCAGAACAGCTCGCACATGACGTTGCTGTTCTTCTCCGGGAACATGGGGCCGCCGACGCAGTGGATACCGTCGTCAATGGTGACGGCGGGCGTCTGCTCCTCGTAGTCGATTTTGATCTGCGCCTTGATCCGCTTGAGAACGCTGCGGTCGGGGCCGACCACCAGGCCGATCGTCTCGCCGACGTAGAGGACATAGTCCTCGGCGAAGCAGCGCCAGTCCTTGGCGATCATCCACAGCTCGTTCTTTCCCTGCGCGGGAATATCCTTCGCGGAGATGAAATAGTACCCCTCCGGCAGCTCCGGCACATGAATGGCCTTGATCCTTCCGCGGGCGATGGTGGAGCGCACCATGTAGGCGTACTGCATATCGGGCAGTGTCATATCGCAGACGTAGACCGCCTCGCCCCTCGCCTTCTGCACCGCGTCCACACGGACGATGCGATCACCGATCTTCGTCGCCTGCATCGGCTTGCTGCTATATCCTTCCGACATAAAAGACCTCCTTCAGCGTTCCCGCCTGCCGGGACGCTTCCTTCGGTAAATTTTGAAAATTTTTAGGAATTCTTACAAAAGCAAGATATTTTAACAAGCTGTTTTCAGCGAATCAGCCCATTTTCTTGCTGTGATTTTAACACCAAACGCTCCGTTTGTACAGAGACGCCGTAGTCCTACTTTCAGAATAGCGTGTGTATTTTCCGGTTGCATTGGGGAGACTGCTTATGATAAAGTAACCATAACCGAGAAAGCGAGATGAACTCCATGAACCATCCGCCCAGGATCGGCTGCCTTATCATGGCAGCCGGAAACGCCAGCCGCTTCGGCTCCAACAAGCTCGCCGCCAAGGTGGACGGCAAAATGCTCATCGAGCACGCGCTCGAGACCGTCCCCCGCGAGGAGTTTGCCCGCGTGACCGTCGTCACGCAGTATGACGAGGTCCTCGTGCTTGCCAGGCGCTTCGGCTTTACCGTTCTTGTCAACCCCTTCCCCGAGTGGGGCGCGAGCCACACCGTCAGGCTCGGCACCGAGGCGATGGCGGACTGTGACGCCATTCTCTATCAGGTCGCCGACCAGCCGCTGCTGCGGCGCGAGAGTGTGCGTGCGGAGGTCGAATTTTTCCGCCGGCACCCCGACCGCATCGTCGCGATGGGACACGGCGGCGTGCGCGGCAACCCCTGCATCTTCCCCGCCCGCTTCTTCCCCGAGCTGACGGCGCTCGAGGGCGACCGCGGCGGCAGCGCCGTCATTCGCCGTCACGAGGACGCGCTGGCGCTCTTTGAGATCTCCCCCGATGAGCTGCGCGACGTGGACACGCCGATGGCGCTCGCCGCGCTGCGCGACACGCTCGCGTGAGCTACGGCGCCGTCATTTCGCCGCGGAGGTCCTGCTCCATCAGCGCCTTGACGCGCTCCTTCTCATAGCCGCAGGAAAAAAGATAGTAGAGCTTGGCGACGGCGGCCTCGGTCGTCATGTCCAGCCCGCTGACCGCGCCCGCCCTTTTCAGGGCGTTCGAGGTCTCGTAAGCGCCCAGCGCCACCGCCCCTTGCGGACATTGCGAGCAGACCGTCAGCACCGTGCCGTTGTGAAAGGCCTTTTCGATGATCGGCAGCAGCGCGCCGCCGTCCCCGGGAATGTTCCCCGCGCCGAAGGTCTCGATGACGATGCCGCGCAGCCGCTCGGTCATGATCTGCTCAAAGAGCGAGAACTGAATGCCCGGGAAGACCTTCAGCACCCCGATGGGAATATTCTCCAGTAATTGCAGCTTCAAAGCGCCTTTCGGCTTCGGCAGGAGGGCGCTTTCGTTGTAGCGAATGGTAATGCCTGCGTCGGCGAGGCTCGGGTAGTCCGGTGAAAGGAAGGCGATCAGCCCGTCGGCGGAGAACTTGGTCGCGCGGTTGCCGCGCAGGAGCTTCCCGCCGAAGTACAGGCAGACCTCATGCACCTCCTCCGCGCCCGCGATGAGCAGCGAGGTGATGAGATTGTCGCGCCCGTCGCTGCGGATCTCGCACATGGGGATCTGCGAGCCGGTGAGAATGACCGGCTTTGCCAGTCCCTCAAGCATAAAGGAAAGCGCGGAGGCGGTATAGGCCATCGTGTCCGTGCCGTGGAGCACCACAAAGCCGTCGTAGGCGTCGTAATGGTCGGCAACGAGCTGCGCGATCTTGTTCCACTCATGCACCGTCATGTTGGAGGAGTCGAGCAGCGGGTCCATTTCGAGCATATCCCAACGGGGCATCTGCTCGGCGTACAGGTCGGGAATGGCTTCCATCGCGCGGCGGAACTGTCCGCTCTGCGGGGCGTAGCCGTTCTCCGTGCGCGTCATGCCGATGGTCCCGCCGGTGTAGATGATCAGAACATTTTTCATACGGCTTACCACCAATAGCGCGGCATCTTGGGCCGCTCATACGGCGTTTTCATCAGCGGAAGGCTGGTGCGCATCTCGCCGTCGAGCGCGAAGTACGCGCCCGCCACGGCAGGAGCCGTCGGAATGGTCGTGATCTCGCCGATGCCGATGGCACCGAAGGCCATGTCCTGCCCCTCCTTCTCCACCAGAATGCTGTGGATGGGCGGCACCTGATCGGCGCGGAACAGGCCCAGCGTACCGAACCTTGCGCTGGGGATGCAGTCGTAGAGCGGATAGTGCTCCGTCAGCGTGAAGCCGAGCGCCATGGTGACGCCGCCCTCGATCTGCCCCTCGCAGGAGAGCGGATTGATCGCCTTGCCGACGAAGTGCGCCGCGTCGATCTCGCGGATCGTTCCGTCGTCGTTGAGCACACACACATGGGTGGCGTAGCCGTAGGCGACGTGGCTGACGGGATTGGCAACGTCCTGCGCGCCGAGCGGGTCGGTCTTGGCGAGGTATTCGCCGTAGAACTCCTGTCCCTCGAGCGCTCTCCAGTCCACGCTCGCCCCCTCGGGCAGCTCGGTGCCGACCGTGCCGCTGCTGTTGCCGCCGGGCAGCGATTCCATGCCCTGCCGGTGCGCGATTCCGGAATAATCGGACACCCTCACATCGGCGCCCGCCGCCGCGAGCAGCTTCTGACAGGCCCGCCGGCAGGCTTCGCCGGTCACGAGCGTCTGGCGCGAGCCGGAGGTCGTGCCGGAGTCCGGCGCGTTCACCGTGTTGGCGGCCTCGTAGACGACATCCTCGCGCTCACAGTGCAGCATGGTGCAGACGATCTGCGTCAGCACCGTGCCGAGCCCCTGTCCGATGCAGGATGCGCCGGAGCGGATATGGAGCTTACCGTCCTTGACCGCCACGATGCAGCGGCCCGTATCGGGAATGCCCACGCCGACGCCCGCGTTCTTCATCGCGCAGGCGATGCCGACGTTCCTGTTCTGCTCGCAGATGTCCTTCACCGCCTCGAGCGTTTCCACAAGACCGGTGGACGGCGGCGCGATCTGCCCGTTCGGCAGCGTCTGCCCGGGGCGGATGGCGTTGCGGTAGCGGATCTCCCACGGGGAGATGCCCAGCTCGTGCGCCATCTTCGTGAGCGTCATTTCCATGGCGTAGCAGGTCTGCGTCACGCCGAAGCCGCGGAACGCGCCCGCGGGCGGGTTGTTCGTATAGTACGCCTTGCCGGTGATCTCAAAATTTTCGTAGTGATAGGGGCCCGCCGCGTGCGTGCAGGCACGCTCGAGCACCGGGCCGCCGAGCGAGGCATACGCGCCGGTGTCGGCGACCACCTCGGCCTTGACGCCCTGAATGAGTCCGTCGCGATTGCAGCCCATGGTGATGGTCACCTTCATCGGGTGCCGCTTCGGGTGGACGAGCATACTTTCCTTTCGGCTGAGCTTCACCTTGACCGGACGGCCCGTGAGATAGGCGACGAGCGCCGCGTGGTGCTGCACCGTCATATCCTCCTTGCCGCCGAAGCCTCCGCCGACGAGCATATTGGTCACATGGATCTTTTCCTTGGGAAGCCCCAGCAGACGGGAGACCTCCCGCGCCGTGTCGTAAGCGCCCTGATCGGTGGAGAGGATGGTCAGCCCGTCCTCGTCGGGATAGGCGACCGCGCACTCCGGCTCGAGGAAGGCGTGCTCCGTGTACGGCGTTTCGTAATGATACATCAGCACATAGTCCGCGTCGCGGATGGCCTGATCGGCGTTGCCGCGGCTGACGTGCTTTTCGCACAGCAGGTTGCCGGACGCATGCACGAGCGGCGCAAAGGGCTGGGAGGCATAGGTCGGGCTGAACACCGGCTTGAGCGGCTCGTAGTCGATCTCGACGAGCGCCTTTGCCTGCTCCAAAGTCTCCTTCGTCTCCGCCGCCACAAGGCAGATGGCGTCGCCGAGGTAGTGGGTGATCCTGCCGACGGGGATCATCGCGTCCCAGTCCTGCTGCAGATGGCCGACCTTGATCTCCCCCGGAATGTCCTCCGCGGTGTAGACGCCGACCACGCCGGGCAGAGCCTCCGCCTTTTCCTTATGGATGGCAAGCACCCGCGCGCGGGGATATTTGCTGCGCACGGCGCCGGCATAGAGCATACCGTCCACATACAGATCATCCGGATACTTGCCGTAGCCCTGCACCTTTTCCGCCACGTCCACGCGCACAGCGCGTTCACCGACGACATAGCCTGTCTTTTTCTCCTCCGGCAGCTTGCCGCTGCGAAAGATCTCTGCTGCGAGCAGAATGCCGTCGATGATCTTCACATAGCCCGTGCAGCGGCAGATGTTGTTGCGGATGGCGAACGCCGCCTCCTCGCGCGTCGGCGCGGGATTCGCGTCCAGCAGCGCCTTGGCGGAGATGACCATGCCCGGGATGCAAAAGCCGCACTGCACCGCGCCGGCCTTGCCAAAGGCGTAGGTATATACGGCCTTCTCCCAGTCGGAAAGCCCCTCGACCGTAAGGACGGTCTTTCCCTCCAGCTTGTCCGTTGAGGGAATGCAGGCCTTCGTCGCCTTGCCGTCGATGAGGACATGGCAGGTGCCGCACGCGCCCTCGCTGCATCCGTCCTTGACGGAGGTGAGGCGCAGCTCGTCGCGCAGGAAGCGGATGAGCTTTTGATTTTTCTCCGCCTGCACGGTCTGTCCGTTCACGGTAAATGTCGCCATAGCGGGGTCTCCCTTCCCAAACTTTTTGTTTGGACTGCTTATTATTTTTCATTTTCATTGTATCACATTCGTCCAAAATTGCAACAAAAAGACACGCGAGCGTGATACTATTTAGAAGATAGCGCCGCTCCGTGCCGAAAGATTGAATTATATGTAAATCTTCTCCCTCCTCGCTTGACAAAAGCTGGCTTTTCCACTATGATTTCCGTATCCTTTCCACGGCTGTGACGAGGCGGGCTCGCCCCTCCGCGCAGCCGTCCCATTCTATATTGGAGGGACGCTTATGAAAGAAGTCAAAACCCCGAAAAAGCCTCTGATCTTCTACTACGCCGTCGCCATGCTCGCGGTATTTCTCTTCAATTTCTTTGCCATGCCGTGGCTCGCGCAGCACCAGATCAAGGAGGTGGACTACAACACCTTTGTCGAGATGGTCGAGCAGGACAAGGTCGGCAAGGTCGAAATTCAGGAACAGGACAACCGCATTCTCTTTACCGATAAGGACGAGACCGTTATCTACAAGACCGCCATGGTGTCGGACGACGACCTCTCCGCCCGGCTTTTGGAGGCGGGCGTTTCCTTCAAGGGCGAGGAGATCGAGCAGACCTCGCTGCTCGTGGACATTCTCGGCTGGGTGCTCCCCATCCTGATCTTTATCGCCCTCGGGCAGTATATGTCCAAGAAGATGGCGGACAAGCTCGGCGGCAACTCGATGATGTTCGGCTTGGGTGGAAACAGCAACGTCAAGGTCTACGTCCAGTCCACCGAGGGCATCCACTTCTCCGATGTTGCGGGCGAGGACGAGGCCAAGGAAAACCTGCAGGAGGTCGTCAACTATCTGCACGACCCCAGCAAGTATCAGGAGATCGGTGCGTCCATGCCCAAGGGCATATTGCTCGTCGGCCCTCCGGGAACCGGCAAGACCATGCTCGCCAAGGCGGTCGCAGGCGAATCGAACGTTCCGTTCTTCTCCATCTCCGGCTCAGAGTTCGTGGAGATGTTCGTCGGCATGGGTGCGAGCAAGGTGCGCGACCTGTTCAAGCAGGCCAAGGAAAAGGCGCCCTGCATCGTTTTCATCGACGAGATCGACGCCATCGGCCAGAAGCGCAGCGGCGGCCAGTACGGCGGCAACGACGAGCGCGAGCAGACGCTCAACCAGCTTTTGACCGAAATGGACGGCTTTGAGAGCAACAACGGCGTCATCATCCTCGCCGCCACCAACCGCCCCGAATCCCTCGACCCCGCGCTCACGCGCCCAGGCCGCTTCGACCGCCGTGTGCCGGTCGAGCTTCCCGACCTCAAGGGCCGCGAGGAAATTTTGAAGGTCCACGCGAAGAAGATCAAGGTCGCGGAGGACGTCGACTTCAACAAGATCGCCCGCATGGCCTCCGGCGCTTCCGGCGCGGAGCTTGCGAACATCGTCAACGAAGCCGCGCTGCGTGCCGTGCGCGCGGGCCGCCGGTTCGCCACCGAGTCCGATCTGGAGGAGAGCATTGAGGTCGTCATCGCGGGCTATCAGAAGAAGAACGCCATCCTCACCGACCATGAAAAATGGATCGTCGCCTACCACGAGACCGGCCACGCGCTCGTCGCGGCGCTGCAAAGCCACTCCGCCCCTGTGCAGAAGATCACCATTATCCCCCGCACCTCGGGCGCGCTGGGCTACACAATGCAAGTCGAGGAGGGCAACCATTACCTGATGACACGCGAGGAAATGGAGAACAAGATCGCGACGCTCACCGGCGGCCGCGCCGCCGAGGAGGTCCGCTTTGGCTCCGTCACCACGGGCGCTTCCAACGACATCGAGCAGGCGACCAAGCTCGCCCGCGCGATGGTCACGCGCTACGGCATGAGCGAGGATTTCGACATGGTCGCACTCGAGACGATCACGAACCAGTACCTCGGCGGCGACGCGTCGCTCGCCTGCTCCGCCGAGACGCAGACGAAGATCGACGCGCTGGTGGTCGCGCTCGTCAAGCGCGAGCATGAAAAGGCCGTCAAGCTGCTCAACGATCATCGTTCCAAGCTCGATGAGCTCTCCCAATACCTCTATGAAAAGGAGACCATCACCGGCGAGGAGTTCATGAAGATCCTGAATCTCGAAAAAGCACAGGATAAAACGCAGGATTAAGCAAAAAAGCCGCCCACTCGGGCGGCTTTTTCGGCGAAAAACTCATGGATTTCCTGTTGTTCTTCCCATCGCGATGTGCTATACTGCCATCAGCAAAGAAAAGGAGGGATCACGATGGATCCTATTTATGAAATTGATCTGGACGTCTGTCCCCATTGTGGCGGCGTCGGCGCCATACAGGATGAACAGGGCTGGTGCGTCTATGTAGACTGCCTTGACTGCGGCTCGCACACCGTCCACGCCGCCTACGAAACGCCCGAGGAGCGCCTCGCGGCGGCCATGCAGGTCGCGCATCTGTGGAACATTGGCAAGGTGATTCACGCCGGCGTCGGCGACTGAGCCGCGCCCATTACCCCATAAAGGCCTCGTCCGGCATCTCCGTGATCGCGGAGATGCCGCCGCTTTTTTCGGTGGAGCGTCCGGCGACGCGGCAGGCAAATTCCGTGATGCCGCGCAGCTCCGCCTCATCCAGCGCTGCGGGAGCCTTGCCGCTTTGGAGCAGCCTCCAAACCGCGCAGCCGCCGAAAATATCGCCCGCGCCCGTGGTGTCCGTGACTGTCAGGCCCTTGAGACCGTCCACATGGCCCTGCGCCCTCAGGCTTGCAAACTCGCAGCCGTCCGCGCCGCAGGTCACAAAGACGAGCTGCGTGCCGAACCGCTCCCGAATGTACGCCGCGCCCTCGCGCGGTGAAAGGCCGAAGAGGAATCCCACCTCGTTGTCGCTGAGCTTCACAACGTCGGCCTGCCCGAGTCCCCAGAGCATCTGCTCCCGCGCGTCGTCAGGGCTTCTCCAGAGCGGTGGGCGCAGATTGGGGTCGAAGGTGATGAGCTTCCCGCGTTCCTTTGCAAAGGCGACGGCGCGCTGCGTCGCGCCGCGCGCAGGCTCGTCGGTCAGAGAAAGCGTTCCGAAGTGGAACGCTTTTGTTTTTTCGATGAGCGAGAGGTCCAATTCCTCGAAGCGGAGCTGCGTGTCCGCGCCCGGCTTGCGGGCAAAGGAAAAGGAGCGCTCGCCGCGCGCGGCGAGCGTCACGAATGCCAGCGTCGTGAAAGCATCCTCCGCCACGACAACGCCGCGCGTATCCACGCCGACCTCGCGCAGCGTCCCGGTGAGCATCGTGCCGAAGGCGTCCGCGCCCACCTTGCTCAAAAGCGCCGTCCTGCCGCCGAGCCGCGCGATGGCCGCGAGGAAATTGGCGGGCGCGCCGCCGGGATGCGCCGCCATGAGCGGATAGCCGTCCGCTCCCGCTCCCTGCGCCGTAAAGTCAATGAGCAGCTCACCGAGCGCAACAACGTCATACTCCGTCCGCGTCATCCTCTGCCCTCCCCGCGCTCGCACAGCAAATGCAGCGCCTCCAGATAGCCCGGCAGCCCGTGCCCGCGGATGGTCGCGATGCAGGCCGCGCGGATGTAGGACACATGGCGGAAATCCTCGCGGCTGTCCGGGTCGGAAATGTGGACCTCCACCGTCGGGATGCCGACCGCCTTCACCGCGTCAAGCAGCGCGACGCTCGTGTGCGTATAGGCGGCGGGGTTGATGATCATGCCGTCCACCCGGTCAAAGTACGCCTGCTGAATGGCGTCCACCAGCGCGCCCTCGTGGTTGGACTGGAAGAACGAGACCTCCGCGCCCAGCCGTTCCGCCTCGCCCTCGATCATGCTCTTCAGGTCCTCGTAGGTCGCGTGGCCGTAGATTTCCGGCTGACGGATGCCGAGCATATTCATGTTGGGGCCGTTAATGACCAGAATTTTCACAAAAATCCCTCCAGATCGCCTGCGCGGTCTGCTCGACCGTGCCGCTGTTGTCGATCGCGGCGTCGCGGAACCGTTCGTAGAGCGGCGCGCGCTCCGCCCACATCGCCGCAAGGTCCGCCCCCTGCGAGAGCGGACGGCCGTCGGTCGGCAGCAGCTCCAGCGGACGCAGGAGCTGATAGATGCGGCCGTTCTGGTGGAGCGCGGCGTAATTCTCCGGTGTTTTCACCACACCGCCGCCCGTAAGCAAAAGCTTCCCGCTCAGCGCGCCGCACGCCGCCGTCACCTCACGCTCGAGCGCGCGGAAGGCGGCTTCGCCGCCCTTGGCGAAGATCTCGGGAATGGAGCAGCCTGCCTTCTCCGCGATGCGCGCGTCGATGTCGATGGCCTCGCGGCCCGTCAGCGCGGCAAGCGCCGCGCCGACCGCGGACTTGCCGCTGCCCGGCATCCCGATGAGCACGAGATTCGTCATTTCCCGCCGCAGCTGCGCGAGGATGCGCTCGTTCTCGCTGTCGGCGATGGTCCTGTCAAAGAAGTGCTCCTCCGCCGCCTTGGCCTGCGCCACCAGCATCGGAAGGCCGTCCGAGCACGGGATGCCCAACTCCTCCGCCTGCAGCAGCAGCGCCGTGCGGCGAGGATTGTAGATCAGATCGAGCACGCCCGCGCAGGCGGGAAAGGCGGTCAGATCGACCGCCGCCGCGCCGTTGTTCGGATACATCCCGACCGGCGTGGTGTTGACGATCCGCTCCGCGTCGGCGTGGCGGCCGAGGTTCGTATAGTTGTTCTCTCCCGAGCGGGAGATGACGACCACCTCGCGCGCGCCGAGCTTCTTCGCGCACGCGGCTGCCGTGCGCGACGCGCCGCCGCTGCCGAGCACAAGCGTCTTCTTCCCCGCAAAGCCGATGCCCGCGCGCTGTGCCATGAAGCAGAAGCCCGCAGCGTCGGTGTTATAGCCATAGAGCTTTCCGTCCGCGCGGCGCACGAGCGTGTTGACGCTGCCGATGGCCTCCGCCATCGGGTCGAGCACATCGCAGTACGCCATCACATCGCGCTTATAGGGAATGGTGACGTTCAGCCCGCCGATGTCCTCCCGCGCGAGGAACGCGCCCAGCTCCTCCGGCTCCAGCTCGATGAGGCGGTAGTCCGCACAGCCGAGCGCGGCGTGAATGGGCGCCGACCAGCTGTGACCGAGCTTTCGTCCCAGAAGTCCGTAAACCTTCTCCCCCATCGTTCACACCTCGGCGTAGTTTCCGAGGAATACAAACTCCGCGCAGCTGCGCTCCATTTCCTCGAGCATAGCAAGCACGCTCGGGTCCTGCACGCTTGCCTCCAGCTCAAGGAAGAACACAAACTCAAAATCGCTCCCCGCCACGGGGCAGGATTCGAGCTTAGTCATGTTGATGTCCAGCGCCGCGAGCTTGGAGAGGATCTCATAGAGCGCGCCTGGCTTATTCTCGAACGAGAGGATAAGGCTGATGCGGTTCGCGCCGGCGTAGATGACGGGGTCCTTCGCCACGCAGAAAAAGCGCGTGTAATTATTCTCGCTGTCCTGAATTTTGTCGCTCACACATTCAAGGCCGTAAAGCGCGGCGCAGGGATGCGAGGAGATGGCGGCCGCGTGACGGCTGCCGCTCTCGGCGACCAGCTTCGCCGCCTCCGCCGTGTTGCCGCAGGGGATCACCCGCACGCCGGAAAGGCTGCTGAGGAACCTGCTGCATTGACCGATGGCCTGCTGATGGGAGTAGATCTCTGTAATGTCCTCCAGCTTTACACCGGGCATGGCCAAAAGCTCATGGCGGATGCAGAGTCTCGTGGAGCGCACCACGGAGAGCTGATGCTGCTGAAGCAGCGAGTAGACCGCGCGCACCGAGCCGTTGGAGCTGTTTTCAATGGGCAGCACGCCGAATTTGCACAGGCCCGACTCCACCGCAGACACCACCGCGTCAAAGGTCTTGACATACAGGATGCTGCCGCGCGGCAGCAGGCGGTCGCAGGCGACCTGCGAGTTCGCGCCCTCCACGCCCTGACAGGCGACAAGGCCCGTCTGCGGGAAGACCGGGCCGCCTGCGGCGAGGGACTTTTCCACCCGCTCAGCCACTCTGGTCGGCAGGTCCACCAGCTCCGCCTGCCGCGAGCGCGCCAGCTCAAAGAGCGTGGAGTAGAGGTGATAGGCGTAGCGCTCCTTGTCACCGGCCTTGGCTGTTACCTTGGCAAGAATTTCGCGCTCGCGCTGCTTGTTCAGAATGGGCAGATGGTGCTCGTTCTTGTAGGCCGCGACCTCCTCGGCCAGCTCCATACGCTCAAGAAAGAGCTTCAAGAGCTGATCGTCCACGGCGTCGATACGGGTGCGGATCTCAGAAAGTTCCATGATGTTCCTCCAACAGTAAGTCTAAGAGCACGCAGGCCGTCACCGCCTCGACGACGGGCACGGCGCGGTGCGCGATGCAGGGGTCGTGACGGCCCCGGATAGTCAGCTCGGTGTTTTCCATCCGCGCGAGCGAGACCGTTCTCTGCGGTCTGCCGATGGACGGCGTCGGCTTGATGCCGACGCGCAGCGTGAGCGGCATACCGGTGGTGATGCCGCCGAGGATGCCGCCGGCGCGATTCGTCTCCGTGACGATGCGGCCGTCCTCCACACGGAAGGCGTCGTTGTTTTCGCTTCCGCGCAGGCGCGAAGCGCCAAAGCCTGCGCCGAACTCCACGCCCTTGACGGCGGGGATGCCGAACAGCGCCGAGGCAAGGCGGTTTTCGATGCCGTCGAACATCGGGTCGCCGAGACCGGCTGGCAGCCCGATGGCGGCACATTCCACGATGCCGCCGACGGAATCCTGCGCCTCACGCGCCGCCAAAATAAGACGCTGCATCCGCTCGCCCGCCGCGTCGGAAATGGTCGGGAACGGTTTCGCCGCCACGGTGCGGAACAGCTCGTCGGTCGGGTAGAGCGGGAAGGCTTCGTCGTCCTCCGCTCCCACGGCGGCAAGGTGCGCGCCGACAAATACGCCGCGCCGCGCCAGGATCTGCTTGGCGATGCCGCCGGCGATGCACAGCGGCGCCGTCAGGCGGCCGGAAAAATGCCCCCCGCCGCGCATATCCGCCTGCCCGCCCCATTTCACCCACGCGGTATAATCGGCGTGCGAGGGGCGCGGCTTGTCGGCCAGCTCCGCGTAGTCCGAGGAGTGCTGGTCGCTGTTGTAAATGACCGCGCACAGCGGCGAGCCGCAGGTCACGCCGTCGCGCAGACCGGAGAGGAATTCCGGCGCGTCGGCTTCCTTCCGCGCGGTCGAAAGCGGGCTTTTTCCGGGTTTGCGCCGATCCAGAAAGGCCTGCAGCTCCGCAAGATCAATGCGCTCGCCCGCAGGCAGGCCGTCGACGGTCACGCCGATCGCGGCTCCGTGGGACTGTCCGAACACGCCGACGCGCAGCGTTCTTCCGAATTCAGAGGACATCGAAGCTACCTCCCAGTCGTTTGTATTCCTCCCAGAAGGAGGGATAGGATTTCCGCACCGCCTCCGCGCCTGTAACGGTGACCGGAGCCGCGGCGGCGGTCGCGGCGACTGCCGCCGCCATCACGATGCGATGATCGTTCGCACCGTCCACCGTGCCGCCGGAAAAGGCCGGCACGCCGCGGACGGTCAGGCTGTCCGCCGTTGTCTCCGCCGGAACGCCGAGCGCGCGCAGCAGCGCGGCAGTCGTCGTCAGGCGGTCGCTTTCCTTCATGCGGAGCCGGGCCGCGTTGACAAAATGCGTCGTGCCATTCCGCCGCGCGGCCATCACCGCCAGCGGCGGCAGCAGATCGGGGCAGTCGGACACGTCCACGCTCTGCTCCCCCGCCGCCTTGAACCGCTCAAGCAGGTCTTTTACAACACGGTCGCCCTGCGCGGAGGCTTCGTTCAATCCGCGCAGCTCAACGCGGTTTCCAAGAAAACGCGCCGCGTACCAGAAGCCCGCCTGCGACCAATCGGCCTCCACCGCCGCGTCAAAGGAGCGGTAGACCGACGGCGGCACGGCAAAGCGTTCCGCTTCTCCGTCTATCCTCACGCCGGCCCGCGCGAGCGCATCGCGCGTCATGGCGACATAGTCGCGGCTCTCGAGCCGCGTGGTCGATACCAGCGTCGAGCCGCCGCTGAGCAGCGGCAGCGCGAAAAGCAGCCCCGTGAAAAACTGACTTGAGACGTTGCCCGCCAGCCGGTACTCCCCCGGCGTCAGCGCACCGCGCACGGTGAGCACACTGGCGGTCTGTTCATAGGAAATGCCTTTTTCGTCAAAGAGGTCGAAATACGGCTTCTGCGGGCGCTCCATCAGCCGCCCGCGACCGGTGAACACGCCCCCGCCCGCGACCGCCAGCGCGATGGGAATGAGAAAGCGCAGCGTCGAGCCGGACTCTCCGCAGTCAAAGTGCGGAAGCTCCGGAAAGGGTTTTCTCTTGCCTCCGATGCCGGTCACGCAGAGGGTACTTTTATCTGTCCGCTCCCAACTTGCGCCGAGCGCCGCCATGCAGCGCAGCGTCGCCTCGATGTCCTGCGAGAGCGCGACATTCTTGACCGTGCTCACGCCGTCCGCGAGCGCGGCGGCCAACAGCAGGCGGTGCGCCATCGACTTGCTCGGCGGCGGCGTGACCGCGCCCGCGAGGGTGTGCGGTCGGATACGAACATCCATCCTCAATCCCCCCGTCCGGCGGCGATGATGGGCAGAAGCTCCGTCACCGGGATCCTTTTCAGTTCGCAGCCGCCGATGGCCCTCGGCACAACGATGGTGATGCTGTCCCCGCTGCGCTTTTTGTCCGCCAGCGCGGCTTTCGCCAGCGCCTCGGCGGGATAGTCCGTGCCGGTCGGCAGGCCGTTCTTCTCCAGACACGCCGCAATGCGCGCGGACACCCCCGGCTCGGCCCAGCCGAGCCGCTCGGAGGCGCGCGCCATGACGGCAAGTCCCGCCGCGACCGCGTGGCCGTGCGGAATGGCATAGCCACTGCACTTTTCGATGGCATGACCGACGGTGTGTCCGAGGTTCAGCTTGCGCCGCTCGCCCTGCTCCTTCTCGTCGCGCTCGACCACGCCCGCCTTGTAGCGGATGCAGCGGGCAATGATCTCGGCTGGCGCGTCGGTGAGCGTGCCGTCCTCAAAGAGGGAGAACAGCGTATCGCCGCTCAGCACACCGGTCTTGATGGCCTCCGCCGCGCCGTCGGCAAAGACGGCGGCGGGCAGGGACCTCAGGCAGTCCGTATCGCACAGCACGGCGGTGGGCTGCAAAAACGCGCCCGCAAGATTTTTCCCCGCCGCAAGGTCGATGGCCGTCTTTCCGCCGACGGAGGAATCCACGGCGGAGAGCAGCGTGGTCGGCAGCTGCACATAGCGGATGCCGCGCAGGTACGAGGCCGCGGCGAAGCCCGCCATGTCGCCGGTCACGCCGCCGCCGAGCGCCGCCACGCAGTCCGTGCGCGTGAGCTGGGACTCGGCCAGAAACTCCAGAATGGCGGAGAGCGTCGTGAAATTCTTATGCGCCTCCCCCGCCGGGAACACATAGGAGCAGACGGCAAACCCGGCGTCGCGCAGGCTCGCGCAAACCGTTTCAAGATAAAGCGGAGCCACATTGCTGTCGGCGATGACCGCGATGCGGCAGCCGCCCAGCACGGCTTTCAGCCGCGCGCCGCAGTCCCGCAGCAGTCCCGCGCCGATGGTGACCTCGTAGGCCGGCGCGGTATGGACTTCAATGGTCTGAACAGAGGACATAGCTCTTCCCTCCCCGGTCGATCTTCGTTGATTTTTCAGTTGCCGCCCGCGGTGGCCTTCTTCTCGCGGCCATCGCGCAGCAGTGCGCGCAGGTGCTCGGCGTCCTTGCTTTTCAGCGCGTCGGCATACTCCTGCAAATGTCCGATGAGGATATCCAGCTCGTCCGTCAGATAGTCCGCGTCGTCGAGAAACAGCTCCGTCCACATATCCTCATCGAGCCGCGCCACGCGCGTCATATCCTGAAAGCTGCCGGCGGAGAAACCGCGGCGCTTCTGCGCCTCGGGCGACTTGACATAGGCGCTCGAGACGATGTGCGCGAGCTGCGAGGTAAAAGCGATGATGCGGTCATGCTCCTCGGGATCGGAGAAGGTCAGGCTCGCAAAGCCGATATCGAGGAAAAACACCTTGAGCCTTTCAAGCAGCTGCATATCCGTGCGCTTGTCCGGCGTAAGGATCATGGACGCGCCCACATACAGGCTGTCCGTCGCGGAGGTAAAGCCGCCGCGCTCACGGCCCGCCATCGGATGTCCGCCGATGTAGGCGAAGCCGTACTGCTCGGCGACAGGCGCGAGCTCGCGCACCACCGCGCGCTTCACGCCGCACAGGTCCACAAGGATCGCGTCCCGGCGGATTCCCTCCGCGTGCTCCTTCACCCATTTTACCGCGGCGGCGGGGCGGATGGCGACCAGCACAAGGTCGCAATCCTTCAAATTTTCCGCCGTCAGCGGCGCGTCGATGGCGCCGCACATACGCGCCATCATCATGGTCTCCTGATCGAGGTCGCAGCCGAACACGGTGTGCGCGGTGCGCGCCTTGATGCTCTTGGCCATCGAGCCTCCGATGAGGCCGAGGCCGACAATGCCGACTGTCATAGTCTTACTCCTCTATTGTCTTGACGAATTCCTTCAGGCGAAGCAGCTTCTTTGCCAGCGCGTCGAACTGCTCGGGCTTCAGGGACTGCGGGCCGTCGCACAGCGCGTGCGCAGGGTCGTTGTGGACCTCGATGAGCAGGCCGTCGCAGCCGGTCGCCACCGCGCCCATCGCCAGCGGGTCGACCAGCCAGCTCTTGCCGGTGGCGTGGCTGGGGTCGACGATGATGGGCAGGTGCGTCAGCTTGCGCAGCACGGGGATCGCCGCAAGATCGAGCGTATTGCGGGTGTAGGTCTCAAAGGTGCGCACGCCGCGCTCACAGAGAATGACGTTCTCGTTGCCGCCGGCCATGACGTACTCCGCGCTCATCAGCCATTCCTCGTAGGTCGCGGACATACCGCGCTTGATCATCACGGGCTTTTCCTGACGGCCCACGGCCTTCAAAAGGTCGAAGTTCTGCATATTGCGCGCGCCGATCTGAATGACGTCCACATTCTTGAAGAGCGGAAGCTGGCTGAGGTCCATCAGCTCGGTGACGATGGGCAGCCCCGTCTCCTCCTTGGCGATCTCGAGGTAGCGCAGGCCGACCTCGCCGAGGCCCTGGAAGGAATAGGGCGAGGTGCGGGGCTTGAACGCGCCGCCGCGCAGCATCGTCGCGCCGCTGGCCTTGACCGCCTTCGCGATGGCAACCACCTGCTCCTCGGATTCCACCGAGCAGGGGCCGGCCATGAGCGTGAGGTTGCCGCCGCCGATCTGCGTATTGCCGACCTTGACGACGGTATCCTCGGGATGGAACTTGCGGTTGGCATTCTTATACGGCTCCTGCACACGCTTGACGTCCTCGACAATGTCCAGCGCGGAAATGAGATCGGCGTCTATCTTCGAGGTATCGCCCACCAGGCCGAGGAGCATATTGCCCTCGCCGATGCTGGTGTGAATGATGATGCCCTTTTCCTGCAGCCATGTGATCAGGCTCTGCAGCTGCTCGGGATTCGGATTGTGCTTGAGTACGACGATCATGGTAAAATTCCTCCTTAAGCGATGAAAAAAACCGCAGCCGGTCCGGCTGCGGTTCGTCATGCATTTACGGTCATTCCGACAAAGGACCCGTTCTTACACGCGCTTGCTTTCAGCCAAACCAGAATAAGCCTTACCCATAAAATAGGTAAAGCTAAAGTAGCGGTATTCAGCACTGCGGTTCATTACGGTCATAGTCTGTGCTCCTCTCGGAAGCCTTGATGTACGCAGTATAACAGCTTAAAGTGCAAAAGGGAATCGGCATTTTCACCAAATCCGTAAAATTTGCCGATTTTCCTTCCGCCGAAACAGCCAATTCGCGCTTCGGTCTCCCACCATCCTCAGCTCTTACCCGCGGGACGGGGACCTCTCCCCGCGCGGAAGCCGCTTCCCGCCCGCGCCGTCCGAGCGGCTTTGCCGCTGAAACGCAGGTCAAAAACAGCCCGCGGCACCAAAATGAAAAAAATCCGGAAAATTGGCAATTAGTTCTTGACAAATGCAAAACCGCTGGTATAATAACAAATGTTCGTCAAGCGAACATAGCGGGATTGTGTAATGGTAGCACAGCGGACTCTGACTCCGTATGTGAGGGTTCGAATCCTTCTCCCGCTGCCAAAGAAGGTCCCGAGGCCATAAGGCTTCGGGACCTTTATTTCGTATGAAGAAAGCATGGCCGCCGGTAGACCGGTGGCCATGCTTTATCTATTAGCTTGCAGCCCGCGGAATCGCTTGTAAAAGCAGGCCAGCGTCCTCACATCCAGATGGAAAAGACGCGCAGGATGGGCTCGAACATCCGCCGCAGCAGGCCGCGGTGCGCCCACTCCTCGGGCGTGACGGCATGGCTTTTATCCAGAATGCCGTCCATGTCCTCCAGCAGGCTCTCGATGGCGCTCGCGCCGTAGAGCATGACGCCGCACTCGTAGTGCAGCTCAAAGCTGCGGTAGTCAAAGTTGACCGAGCCGACAAAGGCCGCCTCGCGGTCGACCATGATGCTTTTGGCGTGCAGAAAGCCTGGTGTATAGCGGTACACCTTTACATGGTGCTCAAGCAGCTCGCCGATGTAGGAGTCCGCCACCGCGTCGGCGTACCAGTGATCCGGCGTACCGGGCAGCATCAGCCGGACGTCCACCCCGCCGTCGCCGGCGATGCACAGCGCGCGCATGATGTTCTCGTCGGGGATAAAATACGGCGTCGTGATATAAAGGAAGCGGCGCGCGCTGCCGATGAGCTGCAAAAAGGTATCCTCGGCGGGGTTGTCGGGATTATTCTGCGGACCGTCGAGAAACGGCTGGCAGAAGCCGTCCGATGCCGGCGAGGTGTGAGGCCGGTAGTAGTCCCGCTCCTCGTGCAGCTCGCCGCCGAGAAAGCTCCACATATTGAGGAACGCCGCGGTCAGGCCCCAGACGCCCTCGCCCTCCAGGCGGATGCCGCTGTCCTTCCAGTAGCCGAAGCGGTCGATGAGGTTCGCGTACTCGTCGGCAATGTTCACGCCGCCGGTGTAGGCGGTCTCGCCGTCGATGACCGTGATCTTGCGGTGGTCGCGGTAGTTGAAATAGAGGCGGTTGACATACTCGTGCACGGGGTTGAAGACGATGACCTCCACGCCCGCGTCGCGCAGCGTCTGCAGGCTCTCCGCGCTGAAACGCTTGATGTTGCCAAAGTCGTCGAAGATGATCTTGACCTCCACGCCGCTGCGGGCGCGCTCGCAAAGGGCCGCGCTCATGCGGTCCCAGAGCTTTCCCTCGGCGAGGATGAAATACTCCATGAAGATGAAGCGCTCCGCCGCTTTGATGCGACCGAGGATATCCTCCAGCAGCAGCGCCCCCTCGGGAAGATAGACCATCTTCGTGTTCTGATAGAGGTAAAAGCCGCGGCTGCTCAGATACTGAGATACTCGCGACCAGCCGGGCAGCGCGCGCTGCAGACGGTCCGCGTTGAGCGCGCTGCGGTTTCGCAAACTCTCCGGCTCCTCCGGCGGGAGCTTCGGCGCCGTCTGACGCTGTAAGCGCTTGCGCTGCGTGTCGCCGCCCCAGAGAAGGTAGAGGATCAGGCCGACCACCGGCACAAAGAGGATGGGAATGATCCACGCCACACGGTAGGAAAGGTCGCCCGGCTTATTGTAGATATACAAAGCCGTGATCAGGGCGATGCCCTCCAGCGCGCCGTAGATGAGCGCAAAGTGATCCTTGAGGTAGCGCGTTGTGAGCACAACGAACAGGACCTGCACCGCCAGCAGCGCCGCCGCCAGCGCGATGCGCAGGGCCGCAGCGATGCGGCGCTCTCCCCTTTGCTGTAACCGCGGCTTTTTCATCCGTCCTCTCCTTCCCTCTCGTCGGTCTCTTTAATGGCTGCCGTTCTTCGTCAGCAGCTCCTGCTTGATGTCATAGAGCTTTTGGCTCAGGTCCACATAGTAGCGGTGGGGGTTGTCGAAGCGCTTGACCTCGTCCCAGAGCGTGTCGACCTGCGCGGCGCAGTAGGCGCGGATCTCCTCGAGCGAGGGCTGCTTGTAAACCAGCTCGCCGTTTTTGAAGATCGGCACGAGCAGCTCGCGCGCCTCGAAGTGATAGACCTCCTTGCGCTTCCAGGTCGCCTCGGGGTCAAAGATGGTCATTTTGTCGCTGTCGTCCACCGTTTCGTCGTAAACGCACAGGTAGTCCGCGATGGCCTTGCCCGTGTCGCGGCCGTAGAAGCGGTAGAGCTTCTTGAAATGCGGCGTGGTGATCTTGCCGACGTTCTCGCTGATCTTGATCTTGGGGACTACATTGCCGTCCTTATCCTCTACGGCGACGAGCTTGTAGACGCAGCCGAACACCGGCTCGCTGCGCGCGGTGATGAGCCGCTCGCCGACGCCGAACGAATCGATCTTCGCGTCCTGCATCCACATATCGCGGATGATGTACTCGTCGAGCGAGTTGGAAACGGTGATAGTCGCCGTCTCCCAGCCGGCCTCGTCGAGCATTTCGCGCGCCTTGCGGGAAAGGTAGGCGATGTCGCCGCTGTCGAGGCGGATGCCGCACTTGGTGATGCCCTTCGGGCGCAGCACCTCGTCAAAGGCGCGGATGGCGTTGGGGATGCCGGAGTGGAGCGTGTCGTAGGTGTCCACCAGCATGATGGCGTTGCCGGGATAAAGCTCGCAGTAGGTCTTGAAGGCGTCGTACTCGGTGTCGAACATCTGCACCCAGGCGTGGGCCATCGTGCCGAGCGCGGGCACACCGTAGAGCTCGTCCGTGATGGTGCAGGCCGTGCCGATGCAGCCGCCGATATAGGCGGCGCGCGCGCCGACGATGGCGGCTGCGGTGCCCTGCGCGCGGCGGGAGCCGAACTCCATCACGCCGCGGCCCTTGGCCGCGCGGGCGATGCGGTTGGCCTTCGTGGCGATCAGGCTCTGGTGATTGACGGTCAGCAGCGCGAAGGTCTCGACGAGCTGCGCCTCGATGGCGGGCGCGCGCACAATGACCATCGGCTCCTTCGGGAACACGGGCGTCCCCTCCGGCACGGCGTAAATATCGCCGGTGAAGCGGAAGGTGCGCAGATATTCCAGAAATTCCTCGCAGAAAATGCCCTTGCCGCGCAGGTACGCAATGTCCTGCTCGTCAAAGTGCAGATCCTCGATGTATTCGATGAGCTGCTCGAGGCCCGCCGCGATGGCAAAACCGCCTCCGTCCGGGACCGAGCGGAAATAAACGTCAAAATAGGTGATGCGATCTTTGAAGCCGGTTTGGAAATAGCCGTTGCCCATGGTCAGCTCGTAGAAATCGCAGAGCATGGTCATGTTCAGTTTTTCTTCCGTTTTCATGGAACACCTCATATAAATTCGGCCGCGGTACGCTCACCACGGCCTTATGATGCCCTCATTATAGCCCGCTTTTACGGATAAAGCAAGGCTTTTCAAGGCTTTTGCTTGACTTTGCCCTGCAAGTCTCCTATGATATGCATGAATTTACTTCATTGGAGGAGCGCAAAATGGGCGTTATTCTGGGCATTGACATCGGCGGCAGCAGCACGAAGATCGTGGGGCTGCACGAGAACGGCACAGTCATTGATATGCTGCGCGTGAAGGCGGAGGACCCGCTCACCTCGCTCTACGGCGCGCTCGGCAACTTCCTCGCCACGCACAGCCTGAAGCTCACGGACATCGGCCACATCGCGCTCACCGGCGTGGGTGCCTCGTATGTGGACGGCGACATTTACGGCGTGCGCACGGTCAAGGTCGAGGAGTTCCCCTCCGTCGGTGTGGGCGGTCTGGCGCTGAGCCGGAAGGAGCGGGCGGTCGTGGTGAGCATGGGCACCGGCACCTCGCTGCTTTGGGCGGAAAAGGGCGGCGAGATCCGCCACATCATCGGCAGCGGCATCGGCGGCGGTACGCTCTCGGGCCTCAGCGAGCTCATCACGGGCGTGCACCAGTACGCGCTCATCCGCAAGCTCTGTCAGGACGGCGACCTCTCCCAGATCGACCTCACCATCGGCGATATGTCCAAGGGCAAGGTCGGTACGCTGCCGCCGGAGGCGACGGCGGCGAACTTCGCCAAGCTCGCCGAGGACGCCACGAGCGCCGACAAAATGCGCGGTCTCGTGAATCTTGTCCTGCAGGCCATCGGCACGATGTCCGTGCTCGCCTGCCGCACCTGCGGCACGAACACGGTCGTGCTCACCGGCGCGCTCACGATGCTCCCGCCCGCGCACGAGACCTTTGAGCTCTTCACACAGCTCTACGGCGTGGAGTACATCATCCCCGAGAACGCCACCTTTGCCACCGCCATCGGCGCGGCGCTCTACAGCATGAGAAGGGACCGCTGAAGGGTGCCGGCGCACGAGCGCGCAAAAAACTGTAAAAAGAGCGGGAAAGTCGAGGAAAAACGCTTGACTTTCCCGTTTTTCCCTGTTATAATCGGTGAGCCGCTTTGAATGGGTACAAAGCATCGGCTCGTCCGATCACCCCCGACAGCGAGTCCGTAATAAAGGAAAGTGAGGTGCACACATGCAAGCGATCATCGTTACCGGCGGTAAGCAGTACAATGTCAGCGAGGGCGACACTCTGTTCATCGAGAAGCTGGACGTCGAGGCCGGCGAGGCCGTTACCTTCGACACCGTTCTGGCCATCGTGGACGGCGAGAACACCAAGTTCGGCACTCCCGTGGTGGAGGGCGCGAAGGTTGACGCCAAGGTCGTCAAGAACGGCAAGGGCAAGAAGATCCGTATCTTCAAGTACAACCCCAAGAAGGGCTACCGTAAACGCCAGGGTCATCGTCAGCCTTATACCAAGGTTGAGATCGGCAAGATCAGCTTCTAAGCCATGACGACCGTTACCTTCCTCACCGAGGGAAAGCGCATCATCGGCTTCGACGCGAAGGGCCACAGCGGCTATGCCGAGGCAGGCTCCGACATCGTCTGCGCCGCCATCACGAGCGCCGTGCGTCTCGTGGACGCGACCGTGAACGACGTGCTGGGTCTCGCGGCCTCCGTCAAGGTCCATGAAAGATCGGGTTCCATCGAGTTCCGTCTCCCCGGCGGTCTGAGCGCCGCGGCGGAGAGCACCTGCCAGTCTCTTCTGGCCGGCTTGATGCTCTATTTCACGGAGCTGCACGACGAATACCCCGAAAACATCGAAGTAATGGAGGCGTGAGCCTCCTCTCCCCCCCACGCATCATTCTACAGAAAGGATGGACTACGAATTATGATGAACATTGGTCTTCAGTTCTTCGCTCATAAAAAAGGTATGGGCTCGACCAAGAACGGCCGCGACTCCAAGTCCAAGCGCCTTGGTCCCAAGCGCGCCGACGGTCAGTTCGTTCTCGCGGGCAACATTCTTGTTCGCCAGCGCGGCACCCACATCCATCCCGGCGTCAACGTCGGTATCGGCAGCGACGACACTCTGTTCGCCAAGGCGGACGGCGTGCTCCGCTTCGAGAAGCTCGGCAAGGATCGCAAGCAGGCTTGCGTGTATCCCGCTGAGTAATTGAGTGGTTTGAAAAAGGAAGCGCAAGCCGACGGCTTGCGCTTCCTTTTTTGTGCTTTTCCTTGACGGAGCACGCAAAAGCGGGTAAAATAGTAAAGTTAGAGAACAATACCCCCGAAGGAGGTTTTTCGATATGGCAACGGAATTCATTGATAAGGCGCGCATCTCCGTTTCCGCCGGCAAGGGCGGCAACGGCGCGGTCGCGTTCCACCGTGAGAAATACATCGCAGCCGGCGGTCCCGACGGCGGCGACGGCGGCAACGGCGGCGACATCATTCTGCAGGTGGACGACAATATGTCCACGCTGATGGACTTCCGCTACAAGCGCAAATACACCGCCGAGAACGGCATGGACGGTCAGGGCAGCCGCAAGTTCGGCAAAAGCGGCAAGCCGCTCACCATCCGCGTGCCGCGCGGCACGCTCGTGCGCGACGCGGAGACGAACGAGATCATTCAGGATATGTCCTCGTCCGAGCCTTACGTCCTCTGCCGCGGCGGCAAGGGCGGCTGGGGCAACTGCCACTTCGCCACGCCCACCCGTCAGGTGCCGCGCTTTGCCAAGGCGGGCCTGCCCGGCGAGAGCCACGACGTCATTTTGGAGCTCAAGCTGCTCGCGGACGTGGGGCTGATCGGCTTCCCGAACGTCGGTAAATCGACGCTGCTCTCGGTCGTTTCCAAGGCGCGGCCAAAGATTGCCAACTACCACTTCACCACGCTCTTCCCCAACCTCGGCGTCGTGTATGTCGACGAGGGCGTGAGCTTCGTCATGGCGGACATCCCCGGCATCATCGAGGGCGCGGCGGACGGTGCGGGCCTCGGCCACGACTTCCTGCGCCACATCGACCGCTGCCGCCTGCTCGTTCATGTCGTGGACGTTTCGGGCAGCGAGGGGCGCGACCCCGTCGCGGACTTCGACGCCATCAACGCCGAGCTGGCGCAGTATTCCCCCGAGCTGGCGACGCGCCCGCAGATCGTGGTCGCGAACAAGACCGACATTATGGAGGACGAAGCGCTGCTGGAAAAGCTGCGCGCGCACGTCGAGGAGGCGGGCTATCCCCTCTTCGCCCTTTCCGCCGCATCCCACACCGGCACGCGCGAGCTGGTGCTGAAGATCGCCGAAAAGCTCTCCACGCTCCCGCCGGTCACGGTCTACGAGCCGGAGTACGTCCCGCGCCCGCCGAAGCTCGACACCTCCGCCCCGCTCAACATCACGGTGGACGACAACACCTACATCGTCGAAGGCCCGTGGCTCGAGCGACTGATGGCGAACGTCAACTTCTCCGACTACGAGAGCCGGATGTATTTCGACAAGATGCTGCGCGAGAGCGGCCTCTTTGCCCGCCTTGAGGAGATGGGCATTCAGGACGGCGACATCGTCAGCCTCTACAACCTCGAATTTGAATACCAGCACTAAGCCAGGCGGCGCTCCCGAAGGAGCGCCGCCTGTTCGTTATTTGCCGTCTTCCCTCGGCGTTTTCTTCGTCTCGATCGGATAAAGCTGTGGGGCCTCGCCGCTTCCGTCGCAGAGGGCAAGGAAGACCTCCCCGAAGGCAGAATAGCCCTGCTCGCGCAGCTTCCGCGTGAGCCAGACCTCGTCCTTGCCGACGGACCGCAGATTCTCCGGCAGCACCTCGCCGTCCATAATGACCGGCGTCATGAGCACGCTCTGCTTCGGCGAGAGCGAAAGATCGGTCGGCTGCGCGGCGCGGTAGGCCTCCCTGGGCAGAAAGCTCAGGTTTCCGTTGTGCTCAAAGACGACCGTCTCGAGCTGGGAGAGGTCGAACCAGCCGCCCGCGCGGCAGAGCGTAAGGAACTCACTCAGGTCGAGCTTCGCGCGCTTGAGGTGCTCGCGGTAGAGCGTTCCTCCGTCGTAGAGGATGAGCGGCTTGCCCGTAAAGGCCCGCCGCGCGGCGAGAGACTTGTTTGTCCACAGCGTGACGCCCCAGGCCAGAAGCCCGTAGACCACCATGCCGGTGAGCGGGCGCATCGGCGACTCCGGCTCGGTCGCCATCTCGGCGGCAATGGAGCCGACCGAGATGCCGGAGATGTAGTCAAACATTGTCATCTGCGAGATCTGCTTGTTGCCCACCAGCTTCGTGAGCAAAAACAGAACCAGATACGAAACGACCGCTGTGACGGCGAGACTCAGAAAATCAAGCCCGTCCATCGGCTGAACATTATCCATAAAAATCCTCCCGCGGCATTTTTTGCAGTTTGCCGCGGGAGGCGTCGTTTTATTCACTTCGTGTGGACGTTGATGAACTCCGCGCGCAGCTTGGAGTAGAGGATGGTCTGGCTGGAGTACAGTCCCCGGTATCCGGAGCAGACATAGCTCACCGCACACACGACCGCGTAGCACAGCAGTCCGTCCGCGCCGAACAGCTCAACGCTGATGAGCAGCGAGGTGAGGGGGCAGTTCGTCATGCCGCAGAAAAGGCCCGTGATGCCGAGCGCCGCGGCAAAGCCCGCGGGCAGGCCGAGCAGCGCTCCCGCCGCGCAGCCGAAGGTCGAGCCGACAAAGAGTGTGGGCACGATCTCGCCGCCCTTGAAGCCGCAGCCGAGCGTAACGGCGGTAAAGACGATCTTGAGCAGGAACGCCTCCGGCTTCGCCGTGCCGCCAAGCGCGGCGGCGATGACATGGCCGCCCGCGCCGTTGTAGTCGCGGCAGCCGGCGAGCAGCGTCAGCGCGATCACAAGGCAGCCGCCGAGGAAGGCGCGCAGATAATTGTTTTTGACCAGCCGCTCCGTCAGATGCTCCGTGCGGTGGAGCATCTCGCAGAAGAGGATGCTCACCAGCGCGCAGCCGAGCGCGAGCACCGCCGCGCGCGCCAGCGTGAGCGCGTCGGTCTCCGGTGCGGCAACGGCGAAGCGCATCGGCTCGATGCCGAAGCGCAGCGATACGGCGTAGGCTACCAGCGACGAGGTGATGCAGGGAATGAGGCCGGAATAGTACAACACGCCGATGCTCACGACCTCGAGCGCGAAGAACACCGCCGCGAGCGGCGTGCCGAACAGCGCGGAGAACAGTGCGCTCATGCCGCACAGCGTCGCCAGGCGGCAGTCCTTATCGTCCATGCGCAGCATCTTGCCGAAGTGCTCGCCGAGGTCGCCGCCGATCTGCAGCGCCGCGCCCTCACGTCCCGCGCTGCCGCCCGCCAGATGCGTGAGGAGCGTGGCGAGGAAGATGGCGGGAATGAGCAGGATCGGCAGCTCGCGGCCCTGATGCACCGCGTCGAGCACCGCGTTGGTGCCCACGCCCTGCGTGCGCAGGAAGCGGTAGAGCGCGACGATCAGCACGCCCGCGAGCGGCAGCGCATAAAGCAGCGCAGGGACCTCCGTCCGCAGCTCGGTGGCGTACTCCACGCCGAGGTGAAAGAGCGAGCCGACCGCGCCGCCGACCGTGCCGATGAGCGCAGCGGCCAGCAGCCATTTGACCAGCGTTTTCACATACAGCATCACATGGTCGGTAAACCCCTGCAGCTTCTCCATCGCCCGTTCCCCTTTCCGTCCCATTTCTTTACGGCAATTTCACATCGTCTGAACAAGGTGATTTTACACGAGTCGGCGGAAAAGTCAACCGGTGAAAAAGGCTCACCGTTTTATCCGATGAAATTCATCGTTTTAGCCGATGAACTGCTGCGTCCAGTAATGCCCGTCGGCGACGTAGCCGATGCCGATCTTTATGTAGGCGCTGTTGAGGATGTTGGCGCGGTGGCCCTCGCTGTTCATCCAGCCCGCGACGACCGCGGCGGGCGCGGCGTAGCCCATGGCGATGTTCTCGCCCGCCGTGCGATAGCTGAGGCCGAAGGCGCGGAGCATCCGGAAGGGCGTGCCGTAGGTCGGACTGTTGTGCGCGAAGTAACGGTTATCATGCATATCCTGCGACTTGTAGCGCGCGACGCGGGAAAGCTCCCAGTCCTCCGTCAGCGCGGCAAGGCCGTGCTTCGCGCGCTCGGCGTTCACAAGGCGGACGACCTCCTGCTCGCAGGCGCGGACGGAGGCATCCGTCTCGGGAATGGTCAGCACGTTGCCGGGGTAGATGAGATTCGGATTTGCGATCTGCGGATTCGCGTCGATGATCTCACTCGTGCCGACCTGATACTGCACGGCGAGCTTCCACATCGTGTCGCCGCGCTGCACGGTGTGGGACGCGGCAAGTGCCGGGACGGTCATGGCCGCGGCTGCCAGCAGCGCCAGCGACAGGGAAAGCAGTTTTTTCATGGTACATTCTCCTTTTCGTGCTTTTTGAGGGATTTGCTCCCTCCGTCCTCTAATGGTTACATTTTGTAACTATTTTTGCAAGTCCAACTATTTCCCAATTCCGGCAGGAATAGGAAACGGCGCGGCGGCAGACAATAGCAAAAACGCTTCGGAGGCACGCCTATGCAAACGCTTTGGAACAGCCGTGATACGCTCCCCGCCTACCCGCCGCTCCGGGAGGATCTGCACGCCGACGCCGCCGTGGTCGGCGGCGGCATGGCCGGCATCCTGACCGCCTACGCCCTGCACACGCGGGGCCTGCGCGTCGTGCTGCTGGAGGGCAGCCGCCTCGCCTCGGGCGTGACCGCGCACACGACGGCGAAGATCACCGCGCAGCACGGCCGGTTCTGCGAGCGGCTGGTGCATGACTTCGGCTTCCATCTGGCCCAGCAGTACCTGCGGGCGAACCTCTGCGCTGTGCGGCAGTTCCGCGCGCTCGTGCGGCAAAAGCGCATCGACTGCGGCTTCTCGGACGAAAGCTCCTTCATCTATGCCGCGCCGGATGGCCCCTCCCTTACGCGCGAGCTGGAATATGCCCTGTCCCTCGGCGCGCCCGCGCGGCTGGTGAAGCCCGAGGGACTGCCCTTTCCGGTGCGCGAGGCGCTCTGCTTCGAGCGGCAGGCGCAGCTCTCGCCGCTGCCGTTCCTCGCGGCGCTGCTGCCGGAGCTGACGGTCTACGAGCATTCCCCCATGCGCGACATCCGCGGCCACGCCGTCCGCTGCGACGGCGGCACGGTCACGGCGGAGCAGATCGTTGTCGCCACGCACTTCCCCATGCTCGAGCGCTTCGGGCTCTACGACCTGCGGCTGCGGCAGGAGCGCTCGTACCTCCTTGCGCTGACCGGCGCGCCGCCGCTCCCCGGGATGTGGCTCGACGCGGGTGAGGAGGGCTGGAGCCTGCGGCGCAGCGGGCGCTATCTGCTCCTCGGCGGAGGCGGGCACCGCTGCGGCGAAAACCTCGGCGACAGCTACGACCGTCTGCGCGCGCAGGCGCAGCGGCTTTTTCCCGCAGCGCAGGAGGCGTTCGCCTGGTCCTCGCAGGACTGCATGACGCTCGACGGCGTGCCGTACATCGGCCCCTATTCCTCGTCCGCGCCGTTTCTGCACGTCGCCACCGGCTTCGGCAAGTGGGGCATGACCGGCAGCATGGTCGCCGCCACGCTGCTCACCGCCCGTCTCACCGGCGAGGACTACCCCTACGCCGACATTTTCTCGCCCCAGCGTTTCTTCCCCTCCGCGTCCATCTCCGCCTTCTGGGAGGGCGCGGGCTACGCCGTGCGCGGCATCGGGCGGCGGCTGTTCGTGCCCGCGCAGACCGCGGCGGCGGACATTGCCCGCGGACATGGCGGTATCGTCGCCTGGCAGGGCAAAAAATACGGCGTCTACCGCCACACGGACGGCACGCTGTTCGCGGTGGACATCCGCTGCCCGCACCGCGGCTGCGAGCTGACGTGGAACGACGACGAAAAATCGTGGGACTGCCCCTGTCACGGCTCGCGCTTCGACTACACGGGCCATCGGCTCAGCGAGCCGGCCAAGGCCGCGCTCAAGCCCTGCAAGGACTTCCCGCAGGAGATATGAAAAAGCGAGCCGTACGGCTCGCTTTTTTACCGGTATTTTCTTATTCCGCCGCCTGCCAATGCTTGAGCGTCGGCAGGAGTCTCGCCAGATAGGCGCGCACCTGCCCGGCAGGCCATTGCTCGCTTGCCATGTGCTCCGCGCAGAAGTCGATGAGTTTGTCCATGTTCGTATAGGCAAATTTGCCGTTGGCATAACACCACTTGCAGTAGTCCTCGTTGATGGCTCCGTCCGGCTCACGGCTGAGCGACGCCTCCTCGAGCGGCATCCCGCAGCACTGGCAGATCAGCTGCCGCGGCGAGCCCAAAAGCGTGTTGATCGACACGTCGAAGAGCTTCGAGAGCAGCTTGAGCGTCTCCGTGTTCGGCACCGTCTCGCCGTTTTCCCAGCGCGAGACCGCCTGCCGCGTCACAAACAGCTTCTCGGCAAGCTCATCCTGTGACATGCCCTTTCCCGTGCGCAGCTCGTAGATCACATTTTTGGTTTCCATGCGATCACCTCCATGTCGGACAGCATACCCTCTTTCCGTCGGAAAAGCAAGCAACGCACGGTTGCCCCCTTACGCCTCGACCGCCTCCGGCATCTCCGCACGCTCCTCCGCGCCGTTCTCCGTCAGCTCGGGGTGCTTGAGATAGCGGCGAAGCGTCTGCCAGAAGAGCGCGTACTCGTGGCCCGTGCAGATGCGCTCGTCCATCACGATGCCGAGCGGCATGATCTTCTTGTTGTATTCGCCGATGAGAAAGTTGGGGACGGGCTTGCCCATGCAAACGAACACGCCCGTCGTGCCGAACTCGTAGCAGTGGTGGTAGATGGCCTCCGTGTTGATGCTGGCGAGGTAGGTGATGAAGAGGCTCGTGTGGAACGGGCTGAGGTCAATGACGAAGCGCGGCAGCAGGCCCAGGCGGTCGAGGAGCTTGACGAGGCCGACCAAGAGCGTCGGCAGCACCGGCAGCGAGAACATGAAGTTCGCAAAGCGGTCGGTGTTGTTGTTATGCTCCTTTTTCTGGTTGAGCGCGACCGCGTCCTCGATCTTGCGGTTGATGGAAATGACGTCGTCCCCGTCCTCAAAGAAGATCTTCACGCTCGTCTCGTCGGGCGTGCCGTCGGCGCGCGTTTTGAGAATGACGAAGCTGACGCAGAAGTGGTTGCGCTGGTAGATCTTCGAGTTCATGATGAAGCGGTTGATCTTCGGGTGCTGCTGATATGCCTTGAAGTAGGCGGCGAGGATCAGCGCCATGTAGGAGATGCGCACGCCCTCCCGCCGCTTGCTCTGGATGTAGCGGCGCATCGGCTCCATCTCGGCGTACTCGGTGATGTAATCGTGCGCGTCATAGCGGCGCGGCATGATATAAGGAAGCGCCGAAACAATGGCGCTGGCATTCTTGACTCTGGTTCCGTCCGGACGCATGGCAATACCTTCTTTCACGGTTCTTTGCGAATATTTTATACGTTCTTAACGCAATATGCAATGTTTTTCTTTTTACGACTTTCTTACATCTTTTTTAAGACCGCCGCCCCGCTTTGCTTTTTCAAGCCGAAGCGCAAAAATCTCACTTTTTGTTTCGTTGACAAAAAATCATTTAGGTCATTTCTTTTTTTCTATTGATTATCCAAATAAGCTGTACTATACTGTACTTGTCAAATCAGGCAAAAACCGTCATTTTACCTTAAAATAACAACGATCAGGAGGAAACAACAATGAAGTACAATCGCACCTACAACTTCTCCGCCGGTCCCGCCATGATGCCCGAGCCCGTGCTGGAGGAGATCCGTGACGAGATGATGAACTACCGCGGCAGCGGCATGTGCGTCATGGAAATGTCCCACCGCT